>JACCDV010464307.1_pt1 | contig 15617 bp, 22 predicted proteins | sample 7446131 | NCBI WGS metagenome assembly JACCDV01 (sample SAMN15323448, study PRJNA562643) | freshwater metagenome | isolation source: river surface water | place: USA:Blue River Watershed | collected 2017-08-17 | reverse complement strand
GTTTATGAATAGGAGCTAATAGATTGAGAGGCGGAGGAAGACAAAGATCAAAGGTGAGACTAACTCATTTACTTGCTTTCTCATCTACTTCGTCGTCAAGGCATTATTCCTTCTCGTCATCTACAAGTACGACAACTTGCTCAAACATTAACACATCTACGTCCCCCCTTTCATCCTCCTCCTGCTCGCCAACACCTACCTCATGCTGACTACCGGCAACAACCCTGGCTATGAAACATGCGCAATGGAGGAAAACTAACTACTTGCCTATGACAAAAAATAGTCTAATTATTGCTAAATTTGTAGCTGTAGACTCAAAAATAGAGCCAAGCACTGCTTCTACTGTGGGAAGTGCGTGAGGAAGTTCGACCATCATTGTCCCTGGATTGGCGCATGCGTTGGAGAAAATAATCATGGGAAGTTTTGGATGCTGCTACTGGCTCATACCCTCCAGGCCTCACTCGCATTTTTCATAGTAATACTGTATTAATTGAGTGTTTCAAATCAATGGGCCTATTTGAGTATAAATTTGCAGATGGAAACTTCAGTCAGGAGTACGGTGTCTTTTGTGTATTTGCAATATTTATGGTGTTCTACATTGCGTTCGGAGGAGGACTCCTGGGTTTTCACTCGTACTTGCTGCTAATGAACATAACTTCTAGGGAGCTGATGGAAAGGCATAAGTGCCAATACCTAAGGAACGTGCGTGGAAACCCTTTCTCCAAAGGAATACTCACTAATCTCTACTACGCTATTGTAACTGAGTAGCAGGGGAGGGAGTGGCTGATTGAGGAGGGGTGCTCAGAGCCAAAGGAGCGGGGTTTCATGGATAAGCTATGGAAGAATGAATATTACTCCTGCTGTTGAAGCAAATGATCGTGTATATCTATGAGAGATGTGGAAGTAGGATAAGGATAAAAAACCGTTTTTTTAATTATAATTTCTGCATAGAAAATAGAATATATTAAAAGAAGAAAGCGGTAATATTATCGATTTTGGTTTTTTCTCAAACACAGTGATAGATAAACATATTTTCGATCAACTTTTTCTTTTTTCCATTTACATGTATCTTTTACTGTCAACCCTTTAAATATTCTAAAAAGCTCCAAATCATCAGTATTAATGCAAGAAAGACTAATCCATCATTTTGATGATAATGTAGAGTTTCCTGATTATGAACCTCCAACCGAAAAATAAATGTTTAAATGCCAAATTGGCACTAAATTTGATTATAATATTAAGAACATTCTACAAAAAAGATGCGAAACTATGATAGAGAAAGCATTTTTGATGAGTCGTAAGAACCCAGCATGAACTAAAAAGAGAGCGACTCTTCCAAGAACAAGAAGAAGAAGATAAAGAAGCACAAGAAGGAGAGCAGACTAGCTGCCGATCTCAACAGGCAGCAAATACCCATCATTTCCCAGCTCGTCCAGGACGCAACGGCTTACTTCGACAGCTGCAGGGAGTAGCTGGTGGAGAGGTACAGGTAATTGGTGAGCAAGGCTGATATCGTGTCGATGATTAAACAGTAAAAGCCCATTTTCGATATAAAGTAAAATGATTGTTAATCAGAGACAGCCAGGTATCTCGAGTTGCTCAACCTCTTCCAACAATATCATTGCTAGCAAATAGCCCTATCCAACCAACTCCCCAAGGCCATTGCACTCTCCATGCTCAGGCCATTCGCAGATTGTGAAGAACAAAGAGTTGTATTCAGGAACATCAGGTTTATGAGTGCTAACGAGACATACCTGTATCGGGTGAGGGAGGAGACGAGGATGTGGCTGGCTGAGAAGATAGAGCAAATTGCCAAATCAATTGGTTACAAGGATAGCTAAATAGAGTATATTGAGCCTCACATGGAAATGCTTGCTCTCTTCAAAATCAACAAAGACATAGAGCTGGAAACACAACGCCTTGTCAATACATACATCTCAAGGGAAGACGAGCTCTTTAATTGTCATGTCTTGGATAGGGAGTTTACATCACAACTTCTTCATAATTCGTATCTTCGGGCCATGATTATCAAAAATTTTGAAAAGGGGTTCACTGAGTAACCGATAGACTTCTACAACTATCATAAGGGAGTTGAGGTGTACTAAGAAAATAACTTTAGTCATACAAGATTCTAAAGGATAAAGAGTTTAAATCAGTTTTAAAAGTATATTGAAGTGCGTAAGCCAAGAGGCAAATCAAAGGATATCTAAAGGAGGGGGAAGGAGAGGAAACACCAGAAGAATTATCTAAGGACACCTTGCTCTGCTTGCTTTAGTGACTATTCGTAAATGAGTAACCCCATCCAAAAGTGCCCTTAGTGCCAAAATAGGGCACATAAAAGTTGCCAGAATGTTAACAGATGTCATCGTTGCAGATACTGTCGGACAAGTAAGAAGTAACGGGACCAAACAGGGTTCTGCTACATTTGTGACAGGTCTAGTTAGAAAGGCCTGATGATCCTTACTGTGACAAATAGCTCACCCCATTACTATGCACACAGTTTCTGCCTGCTTGCCCATAATCTTTGGAGGGTGTAGGATGGTGATTTTAAGGGAAGGTTCATAAAAACTAATTAAAACGCCCATCCTTGTCCAATCTGCAACAACTAAAGCAAGAAGGGCATCATGGTTGACTGCTAGAGCTGTGGTACTAAGGTTCATGCGATGTGCGCCTACCTTGCTGGTTTTTCATTCACAATGCGAAGGACATAATCTGCGTAATAGATCTCATATGGCATTTTGATTGATTGCTGCACTGGGCAGGACCTAAGGGAGCGACTGTCATTTGAGAGGAAGTTTAAGCTCAACTATGAGAAGGTGGTGTTCAGGAGGGAGCGCAAATTCAAGCTGAGCGAGGAACTATACGACTACATTGAGAGGAATACACCGGAAGCATGATCATTTAAGAACTCTTTGCCACACAACACAACTTCACAAATGCATGCCTACTCTGCTATGTTAATAATCTTCAGCTTATGCCTTGCATCGTCTGTGATGTTTATCTAAATAATATCTAACAATCTAATACACTTATCAGTTGTATTAATTTGCAAAGATGGGTTTGTTGAGTTTATATGAAAACTAGCAGTTTATTAAAATGAAGTGGTGTATTATAAGTTCAAATTATAGTGTATGCGCATCGACCTCAAGGACATACTCATCCTCTTCGAAAAAATACAGCATTCCATGAATATTTCATACGTTTCCATCGTCATCTTCACGGCCATCGACATCGACTCCCTCTGCACTCTCAAAATATTCACAGTATTCACTCCCCTATTTAGAAACTTTTCCAAAGCGAAAACATTCAGTATAAAGTGTATCCTGTGGCAAGATATACATAGCTATTGAAGAGAATTGACGAATCGCAAGTGTATGAGCAGGTGAAGCTCTTTTTGTTCATTAACTGTGGAGGCATCATTGATCTGAGCTAATCAGAAATACTGCAGAGGAGCCAGGCTCAGATCTTCCTTTTTGATATCAACAAACCGATCCATCACAAAAATCTATAGTGTCCCCATGTAAATCAAGACTAATGAAGATCAAAGTCATTGACGACGGATGCAGTGAGCTCGAAAACTGTCCAACAACATAGGAGATTGAGAAATGCGCAGAGCTAAATGAGTACAATTTGGACTCATAGTAGGACTCGGAGTAGGATGAGTAAGCGAGTAAATAGAACTCTCCCAAACGCACCAACCGTAAAGTATTTAAGGAGAAGCTAAGGAAGCACAAAGACTTGATCGAGCGCAAGATTGAGAGTTACTATAGTACTAACTTTTACAGCTACCCCAGCTCTTTCTCAGCGTACAGAATGGTGAGGGACCTCAACAAGGCCAACAATGACTACCTGTGGTACGCAATCGTAGGGATGACCAGCATGTTCCTCGATCAGAAATTCTCCAAGGAAGTCTTGGACTTCTTGAGCCAGGTATATCGTTCAGATGTGGCTAAGTTTAACCAGCAAGGGCAGAAGAAGGAGAAGGGAGAGATTACAAGTAAGACAGGATATCAGTTTACCTTACTGGAGCACTGGTCGCTCTATGACAGCATGCTTCACTCCAACTATCTCATGACCAAACTCCAGCTCTGGCAAGACAGAGGACTGAAAAGACTGAATGAGTTTATCCATACGATTGGCATATCCCTGCAATAGGCCAAGCAGCTCTATAGATACATGCCTGTTGAGTCACAGCGCAAACTATAGAGCTCGATCTTCACAACAGCTGAGAAATTTGGATTGCTTTAAGTGGCCTACATGTCCTTCATGAGGAACTTGGATTATACAGCCTCTTATATGGCTTCAGATTTCTGCTATATTCTTGTCTCAGTATTGGAAGCCCGTCCTCCTCCTTAGCTGAAATACAAGGACTTCACTGAGTATCACATAAAGTGCTTTTGGGAAGGCTATGACTTGTTTGAAGCCAGTGTGAAGGAAGTCAATAGTCGGATTGAGGATTATAAGAAGATAGCTAAGATCCTTATGAGGGAATCCAAGAATATTATGGAACGAGACCACCTTATCACCACCAACTCTATCAGTATTGCCAACATTAGGAGTGACAGCGAGGATAAGAAGATATTCCAGCATCCTTTTATGTTGATCAGAATGGCATACCTGCTGATGGGCATCCTCAAAGAACGCAAGAAGGCCAAGTCCAACCGTCCCTTCATTGCCAACTGGATCGACCTGGAGGGCGAGATCTGCCTGGCAGTGGGAGTGATGATGTAGGCCAAAAACAATATTGGGAATAAATTCAACAAGATAGCTGACAGGTTGAAGATCGAGGTGGACCACGACAACTTCATGGCCAACATCATCGTCTTCCACAAGGACCACCTTTCCGAGTTCATCAAGGAAATCAGTAGGACCTGACTGCTCTGGTGATACTATTGTGATAAATGAAACTAATAAATTAAATCATAATTTTTATAACTTATTCTATGAGCAAGGCAGTGCTTCAGCCTTTTGAGCAGTACCAGAAAGCCAGGGTGACCTTCGTGCAGACTGTGGCCGAACTAGCCACTCGTCCTCAAAATATTGAGGCCCTCCAGTCAGCCGGAGTCATGAGTCTTCTGAGGCCACTCCTGCTTGACAATGTTCCATCCATCTCGCAGAGCGCCGCACTCGCTCTCGGCAGGCTTGCCAACATGAACTAGGAGCTGGCAGAGAGTGTGGTCAACAACGAGATCCTCCCCCAGTTGGTCATGTCCCTCAATGAGCAAAATAGATTCTACAAGAAAGCTGCAGCCTTTGTTCTTAGAGCTGTCGCCAAGCACTCCACCCAACTCGCTAAGGCAGTGGTTGACTCGGGAGCCCTTGAGGCCTTGGTTGTCTGTCTTTAGGAATTTGATCCAACTGTCAAGGAAGCCGCAGCCTGGGCACTTTCCTACATTGCCAAACATACGCCTGAGTTAGCCATGTCAGTGGTGGAGGTTGGAGCTGTTCCCCTGTTGGTGCTTTGTGTCCAGGAACCTGAGCCAACCCTCAAGAGAATTGCTGCGTCTGCCCTGAGCGAGATCTGCAAGCACTCACCTGAGCTCGCTCAATTCGTGGTTGACGCCGGAGCTGTCCCCTTCCTCGCCCAACTCATCAACCATCAGGATGCACAACTCAAGCGCCAAGTCTGCTCCTGCTTGGCCAATATCTCTAGGCACACTATTGACCTCGCTGAGATTGTTGTCGATAATGACATCTTCCCTAAGATTCTCTATCGACTCAAGGACAACGATAACTTAGTGAGGAAATACGCTGCCATTTGCATTCGTGAGATTGCCAAGCAGAGCTTAGACCTCTCCAAGTTGATCTGCAACTCCGGAGGTGCAGTTGCAATTGTTGACTTTATTGCCTAAGCCAAGGGAGAAGCCCTGCCTGGAATAATTACTCTTGGCTACATTTCAGCATTTGACTAAACTTTGGCCATGGGAGTAATCCAAGCCAAGGGTATTAACCCTCTCAAGGACGCCTTAAAGAACGAAAACGAGAGTGTTCGAGCTGCAGCTGCTTGGAGTTTGGGACAAATGGGAGGGCATACTCCCGACCACGCCAAAGCCTTAGCCGAGCAAGATATCCCCAGACTTCTTTTGGACTTATACCGTGACTCATCAAGCTCTTAAGATTTGAAGAAGAAAGCCAAGAAGGCCCTGAAGAGTATTCTCCAGATGTGCTCCTACCTCAGTGCCCTCGAGTCCCTCATCGAAAACTGCCCAACCGAAATCCTGCACTACGTGTTACACCAATTCGCGAAGACTCTCCCCAACGACCCTGCAGCAAAGAAGTCCTTCATCCAGAAGGGCGGCCTGAAGAAGATCCAGGAGATAAAGACGTAGCCTGGAGACAAGTTGAAGCAATACATCGACGAAATAAACGCTCTCTACCCGCTGTAGATCGTGCAATTCTACTCGCCAGGGTACGAGCAGACGCTCCTGAAGAAGCTCTAAGACGAATGATCCATCCAACACAATACCCCAATATAATTTATAACTATAAATGTATAAAGAATCTCCCTTTTGTATCCAAAACCACTTAGGCAAACTAGAACTCACCAAGGGCAACTACCTCGCACTACAAAAACGCAAACTGACCACTCTCAGGACGCTCGCTAAGACCAAACCCATCAGCAAGGACTCCAAGTCCACTGTCAAGAGATCCACCCGCAATGTGATGAGCAGTAAGCATCACCAATACGACGAGGTGGGGCTGATAAACCGTTAAGGGGAGTAGGTGCGTTTCAGCGTGATGGGTGAGTTGGACTGCCTGCGATGGAAAATGCTTAAGAATTTACCTTCGATCAGCATGAGTTACGATAACGATGAATAGTCCTAGTGGTGCGAGATAAGTGACTGCGTGAACAACCTTACCCTTTCTCTGAGTCTGGCTGCCTTTGATAATCGTTTTAAACCTTGACCCTACCACTTGATATTATTAATATTTATCCATCACACAATCTTACATATCTATCCGCTCTGTACTTATTTTATAATCAATCATGCATCGCTTTGACCGCTATGGCTACCCTCCTGGGTTCGATGAGTTCTAGTTTTATGATGCCAGGGAGGAGATGAGCTTCGCCTCTTCTGTGCGGGACTTAATGGAAGCAGTGGGAGATGTGATAATGACTGATATTTCGGGCAGGATAGTGGATATAAACCTCTTCATTGAGATACTGAGCTTAGAGGAGAAGGAAGAGACACTTGAGCTGTGGGCTTTGAGATAAATAAAAAGGAAGGGCTAAAATGAGAAGATGGAGGCAAGAAAGCTCGCAGAGTAGATGTAGAAGACAATAAAGAAACTATAGATGGATCAAGTACTTATGGTTGTATGCAGGCTAATAATATCAATAGATGGTGGATGAGCTTCAAGAGGGCAGGCAACGGGGGAGGCAAGAGTTCTTTCCAGGTCAAAAAGATCAAGGAGTACGCAGAGAAGATAGATTTCGGATAGTCGAGTGGATAGCAGGAGAAGGTATTCAAGAACAGGAACTACTGGACCTACAACGAACTCCTAAAGTCCTCCACTAAAAGTTGATCATCTTTGTTTACCTTTAGTTAAGTGTTTCATTCACATCACCATAATAATATTTAATGTCCTACCCCTAAATCGGTATTGACGGCGAAGTCAACCCTTGCTACTTCTTCATGAGGGAACTAGAGGACTGCTTCCACAAGCAGCTCTATCCAGGATCAAGGTGCAAGCCCCAACAGAACGATTTCCTATAGTGCCACAGTCGAAACAAACAAGTATTACATGGCTGATAGTAGGTCAAGCTGATGAACGAGCTGCAGGAGCAACTAAGAAGGGCCAAGGTGATCAACGTCCCCCACTACGACAAGGACAACGATCGCTTTGTATTCGACGATGGCAAGATAGTCGCCAACAACGATCCCATCTTTGCACGATTCAAATGGGCCTGATTTGCTACAAATATACCAATCCCCTATGCAATACAAATAAAAATCATTTTTACTTTGCCCTCTCGCCCACTCTCATCCTCAATCTCTCTACCTCTTGCAGGGCAACGTAGAGGTTTTCACGGAGGCGTTACTAATCGAATAGGTCGAGCAAATTGGACTGTATTTGTAGTTTGTTGTATGATAGTGCATTTTATAGTTTCAAAATCTCCAACTAGTATTTCGAAACTGCAATATCTTTCTCTTCCTTTTAATGTTAAAGCGCATCCCTCAGGAAGATAAGCTCCTGCTAGAACACTGATGCCTTCTGCCCTCTATCTCTCTGCTAATAGGCTTGCAAGGTTGCTTAGAGTGATTGCTTTTGGGTTTGCAGGTGCTCTATTTATCCTTCGTACTGGCATATTGTATTTTTGAGCTAACTGTTTTAATTCACATAAAAGTTAATCTTGGTTTCGAACTATTGGCCCAGCAAAGAAAGGTCAATATTAATTGGACTATTCTTCCCACTTTAAAGTTCATTAATTTTATTCATAAGGAGGGAGTTTTCTGCTTCGAGAATATTGAGCCTTTGCTATAATGCTTGTATCTCATTGTTTTTGGATTTGATAGCTGAAGAGTACTACTGATCTTTAGAAGCAATTATTTTTTGAATGAAGGCGTCTTTTTGTTGGAGGATGTGTTCCAGCAAAGCACACTTCTCAGAGAGCGAATTATGATTTTGTAGGATTGATGAGTAATACTATTGGCTTTATCTCAACTATTGATGAAGAGAGTTGTAGCTGTGTTGAAGACGATTGCAATTGTCTTACAGAAGACCTATCTTCTAAGTGCTTTATTGGATTTGCCTGTCTTTTTAGTTGATCTACTTCTCCATCCTGATGATCACCTCATCTTTTTTCTGCAGGTCCACGAAATAATTCTACATTTTCATCTTCAATTCAGTCAGATGCTTCATATCCATAGCCTTCTCTTAGCCCTTTTTCTCTTCTTTATACTGTCTTTGGGCGTAGCTAAGATAATCGATCTTACTAAATGTTTTTGGCTTTTCGTGCAAAGACGTCGACTTGTTTTTCTATGGATTTTACGCAGATTTTTCATGTAATTGCATGGATTTATAAGGTTGTTCCTGAAGATAGTTGTGATAGAGTAAAGACTTATTGTGTGAAATGTCTGTGTTGGATTTGATAGCCCTCTTGGCGGAAGGATAGAACTGCTGCTCAGTGTTGGCCAATATTTTATGCTTGTAGATGTCATGGTTGAAAGTAACCTGATACTAATTCTTCATTCAATCAGTAAATAGATAATAATTTTATCATGGGGGATAAATCAATACTATCAGTATTCCTAACTCACTCCTATGCAGACGAAACGATGCCCATTATAGGGACAATATTTTGTTTGCCAATCTAGTAGCGGATGAGGGGTAGATCTATCTATTACAACAATTACTGAGCATTTGCTATATTGAGAAGCGATTGTCTGGATTTTTGGCTAAGCATCCTCGAATAATCAACTTTATGTCATCATTAAGATCTTCTTTGAGAACTGGATGATGTTAGCCGATCTTTTTCTTGAGTTCAAACATGGAATTAGCCAAGAAGGGAAGTCTTCCGTGGCATATTTCATAGAGAATGACCCCAAACGACCATACATCCACTTTGTAATCGTATTTTCTAGCTTAGTACATGCTTACTGTTCCCACAGTATTTCAGGGGCGGTATAGTAGGGAGTTCCAAGGCAACTTGCAGCAAATTTTGATCTATCTAATTTCTTGCTTATGCCAAAGTCTACTAACTTATAAAGCCCCTTAGACGAAAGGATTATATTAGACGGCTTTAAGTCTCTATGAATGATGGCATTCCTTTTGAGGTGCCTTAGGGCAAAGAGGACTTGAATGATAAAAGTAAGTATGTAGGTTCGGTTGATGAATGGCATTTACAAGTCACTAATCGGTATGCCATCAATGTACTCCATGACAATAAAATAGTGATCTGCCTGCCTATGCGAGGTGTAAAACCTAACTATATTTGGATGATAAAGGCATTGCTATAAGTTTAATGCTTACTTTTTTATCTATTGGATCTACCAACCATCATCCTCACAGTCAAATTATAGCCTTATCTGAATATACACACCTCTACTTTCTTTACTGCGAATACTGAGTCTTCCACCCTCACTTTGAAGACCTTACCGAATGAGCCTGCTCCAATGCACCCTAACACTTTCATTTTGTTATTATATAATTTGTGCCAAATTTAACGATTGATTTACAGTCAATAATACTTTTCAATAAAATTAGCACATCGGTAGATTATTTTTAATGTGAGTAGTTTTGTGATTATAATCTGATGGGCGGATAGCAATCAAAGAAAAAGGCAGAAATTCTCGATATTATTGACTCGTACAAAATCGCAAAGGAAAATTCGATATCTGAGAAATAGTTTACCAGATACATCTTTAAAAAGCTAGACAATGACGCCAATCACACCAAAGCTGGCCCCATCTACGTCACAGAAACTCATACAATAAAGGCGTTTTACGACTTACTTGTTCAACAAGTAACATATAGGCTAACATAGAATAGAGGATCTCTCTCCAAATCAAGGCTCAATGACGTTATTTAGAAAATTTATTCGAAGCCCGAGACATCCATTTAATGTATCTATTCCTCAATGCAGACTCATACCTAATTATTTCGAGGGACAGCAATAGGATTACAAAGAAAGATTTCATTGACTTTATAGTGAACTCTTTAGACAAAACCATTGAGCTAATCTTTAAAACATTTAATTACGAACATATTTTTCATCAAAGCTTTATGCAGTGGGTTAACACCAATAGGCCTCAACTGGTCATTGAAATCTAGGGAGTGTTCAACCAAAACGCCCAATCTACCTCTGGAGAGTGGACGAGAGGGGACTTCAAGCGCTGGATCCTTAATCGTGAGCACTGGAGTTTGATAATAGAGATAAAGCAAAAGATGTTTAAGATCCCCTTAAACATTCCGTGTTTGTTTGGGGTGAAGTTGGATAAGAATTAATGATTGAATTGTGGCTTAGTAATAAAAAATATAATAAATTCACAGTGGGTAGCGAAAATTTTAAGGGAAAAATGCATTTTCTAAAGGATTAGGGTTGTTCTTCCTCTTCAAACGGATGTTGTCCGTCCGCTTCTATCGAGTTCGGGAGGAGAGAGGGGCTTGGATCCACTGGGTGGTTGTCATTTGCACCTGTGGAATGATCTCTTCCTCGAATAGCATGGGAGCCTTTACTACAAAAAGCTTCTTGCTTTTTTAAGGCCTATTAGTACTATGCGATGATCTTCTTCTTACAGGCTGAATATTTCTTATTACCTGGCACTATTTGTCTTATTCCCTTTCCTTTTATTTCTCCCTCTTCTCATTGTCCGATGACTCGAAGTGGAAACTTGACTTCCTTTTGGAAATGATGAAGCTCGTCCTGAGGGAAACTTTGCTGGAAGCAGACTAATTTCTTTAATCTCCGCTGCTTTTCTTTGCAGCAGATGAGAGTAGGATGGGTACTGGTATGTAAGTACTGCTCCTCTTAACAAAGTTATTTATTTGCTTGTTTATTTCCTTATTTCTCTATAACAACTTATTCATGAGATCTTCCTTATGCCTTTACTACTAAAGCTTGTCATAGATATAGTCTTCGAGGAATTCCTTCTTATTTAGCTCAAGGAGCGAGTAAAATTTGAGCAATTTGTTGGCCACTTGCTATTTGGTTGGACTTGGCAATTCATCCTCTTATCTTTAATGCTATCTCGCTTTATTGCGGATGTTTAGTGGGCGCTCTTTCCCCCTTCTTGTTGGCATTTTTAGTGTTTTCTTACATGTGGCCTTTTTCTATTGCTACTATGTACTACTCAGATGCTCAGTTATATCTATTTTCTTCTAGGTCTTGGCCTCGGGCGGAGTCTAGTGCTTGGTCTTATTAGGACTGGGCTACAGGTCACTGTTTTCTTTGAAGTAAAGTTCTCGGAACCATATATCCTCGCCCTGCTAAACTTTGTCCAGGTATTTGTTGATTTTGAGTAGTTGCTTTTGGAATTTGTTGTTGCAGTAGTTGACGATATACTAAACGTAATCTTTGATTATAAAGCTTTATCTTTTCAGAATTTTATTGAGCATTATTTTAAATCGATTAAACTCTTTGAAAGTGCGTCCATTCTCGTCGAAGACGCCTTTGCGGACCCTGGTAATGGAGGCCTCGAGTATTTCGATAAGGCGAGAAGAGAGACGCATGATCTATCTGGATTATGGGTGTTGTACTTGGGATCGTCCTGGTTGTTTTCGGGGAAGACATGCTGGAAGGCTTAAAGGAAGGAGGTTTCCTTGTACCTGATGAGTGTGTTTTTGGCCTTGACTTCAGCTAGGAACTTGTTGAAGATGGTGAGGTTGTCGAGATCATTGGAGGATGATTAGATGTTCTTGTTGACAAAGGCAAGCAGCTAAAAGTATAACTCTTATCGTTACTTCACCAGCTTTATCAGGGGGTTTATGGCTTACACAGTGGAGTAATTCGTGCATTACATTTACTTACTTTCAATCTAATACAATCTAATTTTATTATCGATTAAACAATAACACACCAACACCCTCAATACCATAGCCAATTTTAAAGCACAATCACTCTCACTCCTCCTTAGGGCTGATGATCTTGTTTATATTGTTGATGAACTGGTCCTTTTCATTGTTCTCAGTCTTAATCTGCAGCTTTATCCTGCTCGGCGACAGTCCTTCCTTCCCTAGTGAAAACACAAGCACATCGATGTTGTCTCTGTTCGTATTCATCTTGCTCTTGTGAGGCATCAGCATTCCGTTGAAGATTACATTTTTGGTGGCTGCAAGTCTAGCCACTAAGTAATGTAGCTTGTTGTCAGTACTTAGGACCACCTATATTCCTTACATCAGATCTCCTTTGTCCTTCTTATACTTGTTGACCAGTATCTTCTGAATTATAGTCATGGTCTATTTGTACTCGTATTTGAGTTAGGATTTGCTAGGATCGACTTTCATCTATTGCTCTTTCTATAACTAGGCGCTGTCCCCAGACTATTCCTCAGGTGGTGCAGTGATTGGCCCAGTAATTTTGGAATTGCCGAACAAATTGCCTGTTGCAAAGGTATTAGTGCTGCCCCCAAATAGAATGCCGTTGTTGTTGGTAAAGAGACTTGATCCACTGCCTAACGAACTGCCGAATATTGAAGATTGGTTTGAGGATGGAATGCCGCCAAAGAGAGATTTGGAAGCTACCTCACTACTTGATGCATCCTTGGAAGGAGCTTTTTCTGCAGATTTGGCAGAGTTCGAGCTAGAGAATATGTTACTGAACAACCCTACGCCTTGGGACTGTTTGAAGATGTCGAACTGGAAAGGAGACCTAAATAATGGATGATGTACTATGGGACCTTTCCATCTTTGGCTTTGTCAGTTTTGTCTTATTTGGCCTTGTTATTGTCAAAACCAGCTATTTTGAGGTCCACCTTGTCTTTGGGCTGGTGTTGGCCACTCTACCCACCCTTGGCAATCTTGTAGATCCTATATAGCGAACTAAATACTTCCTGCCCTGCAAGTGAGTGCCCTCAGTCTCAATGCCTTCGCGCGCTTCCTTCTTTTCCTTCTACTCGTAGGTGTGCTCGTCGATGTCGTATGAGGCTGCTCGCTTACTCATTGTTGCTCAAATTGATATTATAACTCTAATTAGAATCATTCAGATGTATTTATTGAGTATATAGAAAATATCACTATCAAAGGATCCTTCTTTATCCTTTAACAAATCTTTCTGCATTTGAATAATATGATGGTTGCGATAAAGTGATTGATTTCGATTGGAAAACAATAGATGATGAGTTAATATGGCCCTGTTAAATTCGAACAGTTGGCTTTGTAGAGCACAGTGGTAGATTTGGAGGTTCATAAGCAATAGCCCATAATGCTTGTATCCACCAATCAAAACAAACTGCAGTCCATATATTTGTACATCTATTGATATCACAGGCGGGACTTAGATGTGAAGGGTGTAGCCACCAATCCTCTTCTAATGAAGACATTTCATCTCTATGATTAATCTAAGCATTTTGGCTTGAGTGGTAAAGATATACTGCATTGTGAGTAAAACATTCTCAAAATCAATAATAGGAATGAAATCACTCAGTACGAAAGCATTTATTTAGTAAAGAACCAATCACTCATATTACTATAGATGAATATCATATTGCTCTCACTGCAGCAGCAAACAGCATATACATAAGTTCACTGAGAAAGGGGGAGAAGCAAGGGGAACTTCATCACGAGGGAGGGAAGATAAGTGAGATGCTGTGGAATAACTCCTTAGTGATGAGCGGCCACTAAGATGGAAGAGTTAAATTATGGGTAGCCATAAGTATATGCAGGATATCAACAAGCAGGCTGTCATTCATAGTCACGCTTCACACTCATCAAGGGTTGACTTCCTCAGAGCTTATCTCGACTATGTTCATACTAATCTATATTACTCGGTCTCAACAAAGTAAAGGAAGATTAACTTCTTCGATATGAGAACATCCAAGCCTATTAAGAATGTACCAAATCTACCATAAGGGATATTTGACGTCAATCACAATAATATTGGCAAAAGTACGAATACTATAAAATAGTCTTTATGGCGACGGATAATGAGCTTTCCCTCATTGATTTGTATTCTGGATTCTAGCCAACAGGTAAATTCGCTCCTCTGGATGACGGGGATAGTAGAATAATGAAAAAGATGCTGATATGGGAGAAGTACGTGATTGTAGGCACAGATGGTGGGTGTATCTAAGTCTATGATAGTGATATACTCAAATGCTTATATGGGTACGGAGTTTGTTCTTTCTCAGGAGTGAAGAATATGAAGAGATTTAAGAATACTCTGTTAGTGTTGGAGGATAAAGGCTTTGTCACTGCAACCAAATTAATATGATGCTTACTCCTTCTTTAAATGTTAGATAGGTTTGTATGAGCTAATTTACAATATCACAAGTTGGAGCTGCTAAACCCTTGGCTTGGTACTATTAGTTGTCCTATGAAATTGAAAATATGATGTTTGCTGGCTTAAACAGCATGGGCAACTAGAATAAATTATCAGAAGTGAAGTTGGGGAAGGAGTAGAGCTCTAGATGCCATGAATATAATGTGGACACTCATAAACAATAGGATTAAATGAATGAATGGATCATAGTTATGCTTGCTCGTTCCATTAGTCAATTACTTTTTCCTCTGCCTTTTCTTCAACTTTTTGTTCCTCAACTTTCTTCTATTCATTTTTCTGACCTTAGGGTCCCTTGCTAGCCTTATTATCTTCTTCAGGAGTCTTCCTTATATTGGAGCTATTACTATTTACTGGGATTCTTTTTGTATCTGAGTGAAGTAAATTGGGGTCGTATTTTTCCTACTCCTATTCTTTCTTTTCTTCCACGATTTAAGTCTGTGGCTTAGTTTCCTTCTTCCAAACTCTGAAGGCTTGGGTTGGCCAGATGTACTGCTTGCTCTTTTTATCAAGCTTCAAGACAACCGAGTCAAACTATCCTGGAGGAATGCAGATGTTAAATGGTTCCTTTTCATCTTTGTACCGGCCCTTCAAGATGTATCCTTACTCAGCTAGTTTACTACATTTATGGATATTTACTTGGGGTTGACCTCGAGGAGGATGTTGAAGGGAGAGTCAG
>JACCDV010515946.1_pt1 | contig 15628 bp, 16 predicted proteins | sample 7446131 | NCBI WGS metagenome assembly JACCDV01 (sample SAMN15323448, study PRJNA562643) | freshwater metagenome | isolation source: river surface water | place: USA:Blue River Watershed | collected 2017-08-17 | reverse complement strand
TCGTAAATGATTACCGCCCAACCTAATGTTGAGATGATTCCCCACATTACGTTTTGCTCAGGTACAACAGCCTCACCGATGTAACCTGCTACTAACATAACTACTGATCCAAAGATCAAACGAGTTAGCATGCCTGTCTTTGCACCAGCTGGCTTTAAGATTAAGAAATACTCAATACACATCAATGGAACCGTTAAAGTCCAGTCAATGTAACGGAATTGAGTGGGTGACTCATGCGTCTCTAACCAAACACCACGCATGTAAAAATAATGTACTGCTGCAATAAAGGTAATTAAAGCAGAAATCAATAAAGATGTTTTCCACTTGTCATTCACTGTGCCTCTCTCAACGATAAAGAAGATAGATGCTGCAAGCATGGACATATACCCTGTAAAGAAGGTAAATCCAATGTAATCTCCGGCCGCTAGCGTACCGTTCAATAAAATGTTTAATGTTTCCATAATAGTAAGCGTTTAAATTGAAAATGAATTAAATAAGATTTTAATGATAAATGTAAAACTCTGATAATCAATTAATTGTTTTCAATGTACTTAAAAAAGTTTAAAAAAAAATTAAAATTTTACAATATTGCCTTAATCATGCGTTCTATGCGCGATTTGGTGCATTAAAAAAAAATGGGGTAAGGTGAGAATCGATAAAAAAATAAAGGCATGGGCCAACCATTTTTCAGAGTCGACAAATGAAATATACCCGATGCCCAAGATGATTGCGACTAGGCTAAGGGGTAGGAGTTTTTGATATAGTTGGCCAAATGTCATTTGCAAGGATTCGCTCAAGACCCGAATGCTATAGGTCGCATGACATGCCCCAAAATAACACATGAAGGCAGGAATTAATGGGATGTACATTCCCATGATCAACGTAATCAGTGTATTGATAAAGTAGGAGGTATGTTCCTTCTGAAAGCCCAATAACATCATTCCCAGGAAATAATAGGTGGAAATGTTACCCAAACGATAGGTGGAGCCCATAGGTAAATGAGCCAAAACCGCATTGACTTCCTCCCGGTGACCTGTCAATATAAATCCCAAAATTCCAAGCCCCAATAGGCTAGAGCGAACAATTTGTAGGATATATTCTCCATTCGTTGTAATGGGTGAATAGGTAGCGGTACTTTCAATATCGCCAAAATGGAAAATGGATATTCCGATAAATAGGATGAAGGATAATTCGGGGAAGAAATGCCAATAAACACCATAGACCAACATGATGCCTAAATACTTGATGATAAAAAGCGCTAGTTTAAATTTTTCTTTCTTTTGTTCAGCAAGTCGCTTTGCCACCAAATGATCAACTGCGCCGTGTGGAATTCCAAGGAGGATGAGCATTAACGCACCAAATAGTAGATCGAGGTGTTTCAGGTCCACTAAAATGAAACTTAGTAGCATGTAGAGCATGCTGGCCACTATTCCCCCGGATGTATATAAGCGTGTCATCGTATACTTTGAAATAAATGCTTTAAAAACAAAGGAATATTGAGGCGGCTGAATAGCACGATTTCCTCCCAAAGGCTCGTTTTTTCATCTAAAAAACGCAAAATCTTTCCAAAGGAAGTCTTTTTAAATAATTGGTCCATCACTTTAGGAATCACATGATTCTCCGATTGAATCATGTGTAAAAGAATGGAATCATAGAACGCAAATCGAGCACTTCGCTTGGAAACCTGATTCATCACCCGATGCTTCGCATCTCGATGCATTCGGGTAAATGCATAACCCGTCGACGCCTTAACCTGCCCACCCGCTGTGCCGATTGGAAAGATTAAGGAGTCATTGTTTGCCTTTTGGGTCGTTAGACACATGGGGATGGTGCCAACTTCCGTATCAAGGATTTTGTATTTTTGATTAGGGTAATTAGCCGACATATATTCGTTCCAACTATGATCATAACTAGCCTGATCATAGCCTGACTTACTGAAAACGGTCGTTTCAATCAACGCGCGCTTTTTGTCAAAGGGTAGAATGTAATGGAAGGCTGTAAATTGATCCTGCGATTGTTTTTGACTGAAATCCATGAGCGTTACCGCTGTATCATCTAAAATTTCTTTCTCAAACTCGATAAATTTCCCCCAAAAATGCTGTTGGATCGCACATGGCGAAGCTTTTATTCTAGAATCTGCCACGCGGTTAGCTGCGTAATTTCCTCCTTCGCGTAAATTTATTGTTACATATTCCGCGGATTCAATTAATTCATCTACCCATCCTTGTACGACCGTGATTTGAGGATGTTGTGGAATAAATTGTTCAAAAAAATACCGATAATAATTGGTAGACGAGATAAAGTGATAGGACATCGAACCAATCGTTTCCGTCTGTGTTATGTTTTCACTGGATCGATAGGTTATTTTTGGCCAGGATTTTTCGATTAGAAAAGGAAAGGACTCTCTACCTGATTCAGCCCAGAAGCACCAGCTTTTTTTGGTTCGATCACCTGAATCGATTACTAAAACCTTCGCGTTCGCATGAGCCGGAACTTGATAATATTCATACAATAGCTGTAAACCCGCCGCACCAGCTCCAATAATCGCTAAGTCAAATCGCGCTGCCGACATAAATATGAATATTTTTATAAATTATTGTAAGTAAACTGATTGATTGTCGAAAGGTTTTGATAATCAGTTAATTATCTCACAAAAGCAGGATAGGAGCCTCTAGGTGCCTTTTTTATTTTAAGGCAATTGTCGGTACCTTTAAGAACTCATTGTTAATCTTAGTCTTGTTTAAAAAGTCTTTTGTCTACGTCTTCATTTTTTGCATCGTTCATTCGCTCGATGCTCAAAACATTGCTCGATTGCGTGCTGATGATGACTTTTCCTACCTTAAAAAGGATACCTCACATAAATCTTGGGACGAGCGTTTGAAATTTATGTCCCTAACTAATGCTGTCAACATCAGTATTGGGGGGGAATGGCGTGAACAGTACCAAAATTATACCCATGCGAATTTTGGGCAATTTCCAGCTTCTTTTACCGAAGAGAGTCCGCACCAGTGGATGCACCGAATCATGTTGCATGCAGATCTTAGGTACAAACAATCCTTGCGATTATTTGCCCAAGTAAATAATACAGCCCGATTTCTCAATCCCAATCCCATTGTTTCGCAAGTGGATCAAAATCTTCTTTCCATTCATCAATTGTTCGTTGAGTTTGAGCCCATTAAAAAAATGCGAGTTCGACTGGGGAAGCAAGAGATGCTATACGGACAAGAACGCTTTATTGCATCGCGTGAAGGTCCCAATACCCGTCAAAATTTTCTTGGATTACATGCCATTTGGAATTTACCCAAGAGCCAATTGCACCCTTTTATCGTGAAACCCATTCGAATGCTTCCCGGCTATCTGGATGACGGCCTTGCCAACGAGGTATTTTTAGGTTCCTATTGGATTAAGCCTCGTTTGTATTCAAAATTGAATCTCGATGCCTATTATTTTTTCCTTGAAAGCACCCAGCGTGAATATGTCTTCAAAAAAGGGATCGAACAAAGGCACACGGCCGGCTTACATGTCTATTCTCCTCTCCAACAAATTAATTACGATGTTGAATTAGCACACCAATGGGGACGATTTAATGCGCTGGATATTTCGGCTTGGATGCTGGTTTGGGATTTTAATTTTGAAGCGAAGAAGCACGTTTATGTGGGATTTAGCGGAAATTATGTTCCCGGAGATGAATCCTCGACCGATCAACAATTGAATACATTCAATACGTTATATGCCCGACCGCCCTTTGGGCAAACAGTTGCCCTGAATATCACTAACACGCTAAATCTAAGTCCTTATTTACGCTATCAGGCAGGAACTAAATGGTTGGCCACCGCTCGAGCCTCTATCGTCAATCGAACGAGCAAAGCCGATGGTATTTTTACGCCAAATATGTCTCCTCTACGTCCCCTAAAATTAGACGCGGTGTCTGATCAGACTGGTATTTGTGACATATATGCGTTGGATGTCAACTATGTTCCTACGAAACATTATTTCTTTCAAGCCGAATTGGGATTCTGCAAGGCAGGTAATTACTTGAAAGACTCAGGGCCAGGGAAGGACGTCGTTTATTTCGCTTTCCGAAACGCGATTAAATTTTAGCCTTTTCCCGAATACTCCAAAGTAGCAAGTAACAAATCGCTCCATTCAAGATTAATTTCGCAAATCCAAAACCGCCAAATAAGGCTTGTGATTGCGTCTCCAAAATAAAAGTAATGATCGGTGAGGCCACGCAAACTAATGGGACATAACGGTCTTTGATGGCTGTTTTTGTGAATAATCCAAAGGCAAATAGGCCCAACAAAGGTCCGTAGGTGTATCCTGCCAAATTAAATACAGCCCCGATCAATTCCTGGTTATTAAAGACATGGAACAATCCGATTACGATGAAGAACAACACAGAAAATCCAATATGGACACGGTGTTTGATTTTGTTTCGTTTGGCTTCTTGGAATTTTTCAATTCGCAAGAAATCAATACAGAACGATGTTGTTAATGCCGTTAACGCCGAATCAGAGCTCGCATAGGATGCTGCAATGATTCCCAATAAAAAGGTTACGGCCGCCAAGGTTCCGAAATTTCCACCCAAAGCCAACAAGGGATATAATTCATCCGTTTTTGCTGGAATTGCAATCTGATTCGCCTGTGCATAAATGTATAATAACGCTCCAAGTGCCAGGAACAATAAATTGATAAACAAAAGCACCCAATAGAACCAAAACATGTTCTTTTGTGCTTCCCCAATCGATTTACAGGTTAAATTCTTTTGCATCAAATCTTGATCCAAACCCGTCATCACAATAGCAATAAACACCCCAGCCAAAAAGTCTTTTCCAAAGAAATGGGGGTGCTTCCAATCCCATTCAAACATGTGTGAATAGGGGCTTTTTTCGATCGTTTGGATCATATCCCCAATTCCCATATTCATTTGTTGGCCCACCAAAACAATCGTAATAAAGAGCGCAACCAATAAAAACAAGGTTTGTAAGGTATCTGTCCATATAATCGTCTTAACCCCACCACGATGTGTGTAGAGCCAAATCAACGCAATCGATATGAAAACGGTCAATACAAAGGGGACGCCAATCGGCTCGAAAATCGCTATTTGAAGGACATTAACTGCTAAATACAAGCGTGCCGCCGATCCGATTGTTCGTGATAATAAGAAAAAGGCAGAGCCTGTTTTATAGGCCCAAAATCCGAAACGAGTCTCTAGATAACCATAGATGGAAATCAAATTCAGTCGGTAATAGAGCGGCATCAGAACCATGGCGATCGTCAGATAACCCAATGAATGCCCTAAGATGACTTGGTAGTAGGTGAAATAGGTCTTTCCAACGGCACCAGGCACCGAAATAAAGGTCAATCCCGAAATGGATGTACCAATCATTCCGAAAGCAACTAGCCACCATGGGGACTGTCGGTTCGCCGTAAAAAAGTCGTTGGTATCCGCCCCGCGCGAAGTGATGTACGAAATGACTAGAAGTAGGCCAAAATAGATGGCAAGAATTCCACCGGCTAATTGTACAGACATAGAGGTTTAACGGATTTTTATTAGATTTGTATGAGGTGAATTAAATCTTTCAAAAATATGGATTTCTCCCAAGAAATTGATTTCATCAACAGTTTTTCTTTTGCTGAACAAGGGCAAGAGCAGACAGATGTCGCAGTCATGTTGGAAGAAGAGACATCTTTCGGTCATCAATTAGTCGTTTACAACGACGATGTCAATTCCTTCGAATATGTCATCATCACCTTAATTGAGGTTTGTCAGCATACGGCTGAGCAAGCGGAACAATGTACCTTGATGATTCATTTTCGGGGTAAATGTGGCGTCAAATCAGCTCCTTATGAGGATTTGGTAGCCATGCGCAATGAAATTTGCCGACGAGGAATTTCGGCTGAAATCGAATCTGTTGAATAAGAGCCCATGATGCATACATACCCTTCTCGGATTATTGAACAGGCAGTGGAAGAAATTTCTAAATTGCCAGGCATCGGGAAGAAATCTGCCTTGCGTTTAGCGTTACATCTTTTGAAACGTCCAGAAACACAATCCTTGCAATTGGCGCATGCATTGGTTCAACTACGTACTGAAACAAAGTTTTGCCCGAAATGTCACATGATTTCCGATGGGGATTTGTGCGGAATTTGTTCCAGCACGAAGCGTGATGAGACGATCTTGTGTGTGGTCGAAGATTTACGTGATGTGATGGCCATCGAAAATACGGGTCAATACACGGGATTATATCACGTTTTAGGTGGGATAATATCACCTTTGGCTGGGGTTTCTCCGAGTGATTTGCATATTGATTCATTAATCCAACGCGTTGCTTCAGGAGAATTCCAAGAGGTTATTTTGGGATTAAGCCCGACAATGGAAGGGGACACCACGGCCTTTTACTTAACTAAGAAATTGACCGAATATCAGATTAAAATATCGACCATTGCGCGCGGTATCCCGATCGGTGGGGATTTGGAATACACTGATGAAATTACCTTAGGAAGAAGTATCGTAGGTCGCGTGATTTACGAATAAGCACATAAAATAATGATGAAACGTACCCAATTTTTGAAATTTATGGGAGCTGGGCTCTTATTGTCGAGTTTTCGTTCTCGTCAAATCAATGAAAATACGGGCTATACACTGCCTGCCTTACCCTATGCTTTCGATGCCTTAGAGCCTCATATCGATAAGCTGACGATGGAAATTCACCATGACCGTCATCACAAGGCATACGTCGATAATTTAAACAAGGCTTTGCCAGGGTCAAACAAATCCTTGGAGGAATTAATGGCTAGCATTTCTACCCAGCCTGTTGCGGTTCGCAACAATGGGGGTGGTCACTGGAATCACAGTTTTTTCTGGCAATTATTGGCACCAGCGAGTGGAAAACAACCCAGCGCAGCTTTGCTCGCGCAGATTCAAAAGGATTTCGGCAGTTTAGATAATTTGAAATCAGAATTTAACAAAGCAGCTACCTCTCGTTTTGGATCCGGTTGGGCTTGGTTAATCGTCAAGGACGGTAAATTAACGATCTGCTCTACACCCAATCAGGACAATCCATTAATGGATGTCGCAGAAGTAAAGGGTAAGCCTATATTGGCACTCGACGTATGGGAACATGCTTATTATTTGAAATACCAAAACAAGCGTGCGGATTACATCAATGCGTTTTGGAATGTGGTCAACTGGGATTTTGTGTCCCAACAATTTAATTCTTAACATCAACAAACATTATGTTACTCGAAGAAATTCCTTCTTTAGATTTAGCTGATTTTCAGTCGGCCGACCCCGTGCGCAAACAAAAATTCGTACAGGATCTTGGCCAAGCATTTAATAGCATCGGTTTTGTGGCTATCAAAGGACACGGACTCACGGATCAATTTACCAAAGATCTCTATCAAGGGGTTGAATCTTTTTTTCAGTCGCCCGATGAGCTAAAAAAGGCCTATGAAATCCCGGGAATTGCGGGCCAACGAGGTTATGTTGGTAAGGGAAAAGAAACCGCCAAGGGCTTTAAAGTGCCTGATTTGAAGGAGTTTTACCATGTAGGCCAACCGCATCAGGCGGATGGGGATTCGGTTTGGGAGGAATATCCCGCCAATGTTTTTCCTGCAGAGTTCCCTGAGTTTGGTTTGAATGCGGTGAAAGCATTTCAAACGCTTGAGGCGGCAGGGAAGGCCTTATTATCTGCGATTGCATTATACCTCGAATTGCCGGAAGATTATTTTGAATCCCGCGTGAAGAATGGGAATTCGATTCTGCGTGCGATTCATTATTTCCCAATCTTGGATCCGGATAGTTTACCGGAAGGAGCCGTACGGGCAGCTGCGCATGGGGATATCAATCTGATTACCTTATTGATGGGTGCTTCTGCGGAAGGCCTTGAGGTTTTGCGCATGGATGGGAAATGGATTCCTATTACCGCTTTACCGGATCAAGTTGTGGTGAACGTTGGAGATATGTTGGATCGTTTAACAAACCATAAATTGAAATCGACCATTCACCGGGTTGTTAATCCTCCTCGGGAAAAAATGGGAACGTCTCGTTATTCCATTCCATTTTTTATGCACCCGCGTTCGGAGATGGATTTGACATGTTTGGAGTCCTGCGTATCTACTGAATATCCGAAACTTTATACGGACATGACAGCTGGCGAGTTTTTGAATGAGCGTTTGATCGAATTGGGATTAAAGAAAAAATAAATTGAAACAGCCAAAGCATCTAAATTTTTTAAGGGATGTATTCGTTTTGGCTGCTACGTCATTTGGAGGGCCTCAGGTACACTGGGCCCTTTTTTTAAAGCGTTTGGTCCAGCAAAAGGCTTATTTGACTGAAGAAGAGCTTTTTGAGATTCAGGCCTTGTGTTCGGTGCTTCCGGGTCCTACCTCCACGCAAATGATTACGGCGATTGGGTTAAAACGGGGAGGTGCAACATTGGCCTATTTAACTTTATTGGTCTGGATAACCCCGGCGGTATTTATCATGACGGCCGCTGCCTATGGAATGACCTATCTAACAGATCGGTCCATCTTACAATTCGTATTACCGGTAGGAATTGGCTTAATCTTGCAAGCAGGCTGGGTGATGGCTAAAAAGGTCATTCTCAGCCCGATGTACGTGTTTATTTTCTTGCTGACCCTGGCGATTGGCATTGCTTTTTCAAGTCCTTACATTTTTCCTTTGGTATTGGTCATAGGGGGCATCATTTCCTCCTTAAATTTCAAGGAATTTCCGAGACAGAATAAGCATAAGATGATCATTCCTTGGGCAAATTTTCATTTGTATTGGGGATTTTTGCTGGGTCTTGCCATCCTAGGCCAATTAACGGATTACTTTCCCATTCGTTTGTTTGAAAATTTTTATCGAAACGGCAGTATCGTTTTCGGGGGTGGTCAGGTGCTCGCGCCGGTACTTTATACCGAATTTGTGGAATTTAAGGGCTTGATTCGATCAGACGATTTCTTGACGGGTATGGCCTTGTCGCAGTCCTTACCGGGTCCCGTTTTTGCCTTAACATCCTATTTGGGTGTTTTATTGATGAAAGATTATGGGATAATCGGGGAGTTGGCCGGGAGTGCCATCGGTGCCTTGGGCGTATTTTTACCGGGTACCTTTTTGATTTTCTTTGTGTTTCGTATCTGGAGCCAACTCAAGCAATATCGCTTTATCCGGGCTTCTTTAGCCGGTATTCAGGCTTCTTCGGTGGGATTGACACTCGTGGCTGTATATGCGTTTATGTCGCCTCTAATCGTCAACGGCGATGGGGTGTCCATAGCCGTTGTTATGCTATCCTTCTTAATCGCTCAAACCGAGAAAGTTCCTGCGATTGCCTTATTTCTTTTAGCCTTATTCGCAGGATTCGTTTTAGCGTAACAAATTCAACAGGTATTGGCCGTATCCGCTCTTTACCAATGGTTTAGCAATCGTTTCTAATTGCTCAGCATTGATAAAGCCCATGCGATAGGCTACTTCTTCAATGCAACCAATTTTCATTCCTTGACGCTCTTCAATTACCTGAACGAATTGACCTGCTTGCATCAACGAGGCAAAGGTTCCGGTATCTAACCACGCTGTTCCGCGGTTTAGAATTCCCACCGATAGTTTTCCACGCTTCAAATACTCTTTGTTGACATCCGTAATCTCGTATTCGCCACGTGGTGAGGGAGCAATGTTTTTGGCGATTTCAACGACATCATTGTCATAGAAATACAATCCAGGAACCGCGTAATTCGATTTCGGATTTGTTGGTTTCTCTTCGATGGAGATGACCTTATTGTTCTCGTCAAATTCCACCACGCCATAACGTTCTGGATCGTTTACCGAATACGCATATACAACGCCACCATCTGGATCATTATTTGCTTGCAATAATTTGCTTAATCCTGAGCCATAAAAGATATTATCACCTAAAACCAAGGCAACTTTTTCCTTTCCGATGAACTTTTCGCCGATGACAAAGGCTTGTGCTAAACCATTTGGTTCGGGTTGTACGGCATATTCAAACCGACAACCGATGTTGGATCCATCCCCTAATAACTTCTCAAAATGCGGTAAATCATGCGGTGTTGAGATAATTAGGATTTCACGTATCCCGGAAAGCATCAAAATGGATAGGGGATAGTAGATCATGGGTTTGTCGTAAACAGGCATTAGCTGCTTACTTACGGCAAGTGTCAATGGGTGTAAACGTGTACCGGATCCACCGGCTAAAATGATTCCTTTCATCTTATCTTCCTTGATACATGGTTTGGTAATAGTTTTGGTAATCGCCTGATGTGACGTCATTTAACCATTTTTCATTGGTCAAATACCAATCCACTGTTTTTTCGAGTCCTTCTGCGAATTGAAGACTTGGCTTCCAGCCGAGTTCTTTCATGATTTTATTTGCGTCAATGGCATAGCGTAAATCATGGCCTGCGCGATCGGTTACATAGGTAATCAATTGAACGGAGGTTCCAGCTGCACGCCCTAATTTTTCGTCCATGATTTTGCACAATAAATGCACCAAATCAATATTTTTCCATTCATTAAACCCTCCGATATTGTACGTTTCCCCAATTTTTCCATCGTGGAATACGGTATCAATGGCACGCGCATGGTCGATCACGTACAACCAATCACGAACGTTTTCACCTTTGCCATATACGGGTAAAGGCTTATTGTTGATGATATTGTGAATCATCAATGGAATCAATTTCTCAGGAAAGTGATTTGGTCCATAATTGTTTGAACAATTCGTGATTACGGTTGGCAAACCATAAGTTTCATGAAAAGCACGAACAAAGTGGTCGGATGATGCTTTTGAGGCTGAATAAGGAGAACGTGGGTCATAAGGTGTCGTTTCTAAAAAGAACTCCTTCGGGTCATGCAATTCCCCGTAAACCTCGTCTGTTGAGATGTGGTAGAATCTTTTTCCCTCGTAATTTCCTGCCCAGTGTTTTTTAGCCGCTTGTAACAGGTTGACGGTTCCAATAACATTGGTTTTGACAAATGCCAAAGGATCTGAAATAGAACGATCCACATGTGATTCGGCCGCTAAATGCAATACGCCGTCGAATTGATGCTCAGCAAAGAGTGCATCGATATGAGCTGCGTCGGTAATATCTGCTTTGATGAAGTGATAGTTAGGCTTATCGGCCACATCTTCATTATTAGCCAAATTTCCAGCATAGGTTAAGGCGTCAAGATTATAAATCTGATAGTCTGGATATTTGTTGACAAATAATCGAACAACATGGGATCCAATAAATCCAGCGCCGCCGGTGATAACGAGTTTTTTCATATACTTATTTAATTGCCTCTTGCCACGCCCAAGCATCCCGTAAGGATTCCTCTAGGCTTCTTTTAGCTTTCCAATCGAGTATTTTATTTGATTTTTCTGTGGATGCATACACCGAGGTAATATCCCCAGGGCGTTTATCCCGTATTTCGTAGTTGACCTTTTTGCCTGTTGCCGACTCAAAAGCTTGAATGACTTGCATCACTGAACTTCCTTGTCCGGAACCGATATTAAAGTAATCGTAAAAAGGTGCTTTATCTTGTTTGATTAAATAGGCTAAGGCCTTGACATGGGCGTCAGCCAAGTCACAAACGTGTATATAATCACGAATCGCCGTACCGTCGGGTGTTGGATAATCCGTTCCCCAAACTTGCAATGGACCCCGTAATCCGGCTACAGATTGTGTTAAATAAGGAATCAAATTTGCGGGAGGTCCCAAGGGTAATTCTCCAATCTTTGCGCTTTTATGTGCCCCAATGGGGTTAAAATAACGCAAGGAAATGGACTTTAAATCTTGGGTTGCCAAGGTAGTTTCCGAAATGATTTCCTCACATATCTGTTTGGTGTTTCCGTAAGGGGAGAGCGCACGAAGTACAGGTGAGTTTTCCGTAACGGGCAAGGTTTCCGGTTGCCCATATACCGTGCAAGATGACGAAAATACCAGGTTTTTGATTCCGTATTGTTGCATTTTCTCCAACAACAAAATCGTTGAACCTACGTTGTTTCGGTAATATTTTAAGGGATTTTCGACGGATTCTCCGACGGCCTTAGCTGCGGCAAAATGAATAATTCCCTCGATGCTATATTGAGTAAACAATTGGTCCCAAATCTTTGGGTCATTGACATCTCCTTTGACGATTTCAATTGATTCTTGACATATTTCAGCTAATTGTGAAATAACTTTTTCCGTGGAATTGGAGAAATTGTCAACAATAATCGGGGTGAAGCCATGTTCTTTTAGGGCGACATAGGTATGTGACCCAATAAATCCCGCTCCTCCCGTTATTAATATGTTCATATAAGCCAAACGCTTTAATCCAACAACAAATTTAGGCTGATTTTTCGCCTAAAAAAAGTGAAAAATGGAATAATGTTAAGAGATGTTGACACAAGCAACAAATTACCTATTTTTGTACATCAAAACACATCCATGGAAGAACCGGCAATCAAAGCAATGATCCAATTACTCGACGACACCGATCCGGAGGTCGTAGACATGGTAGAAGCCAAAATGCGTTCTTTGGGTCCTCAAATCATTCCTCTTCTCGAAAACGAATGGGAGAATTTGAGTCTTAATCCTTTGGTTCAGAGTAAGTTGGAGAATATGATTCATGATTTCCAACTCAGTTCCACGAAGCAACGCTTGTTGCAATGGAAGGAGAGTGGGTCCATGGATTTGTTGGAGGGGATGTGGATTGTTTCTACCTATCGGTTTCCTGAATATTCGTTGGAGCAGTTGCGGGCCGATATGGAGCAACTCTATTTCGAGGTTTGGCCGCAGATTCGCGAGAATTTGCATCCAATGGACCAGATTAAGATTATCAATGGGGTTTTGTTTGATCAGTTGAAGTTTGGGGCGAATACCAAGAATTTCCACGCAGCCAATAATTCCTTTATCAATGTTGTTTTGGAGACTCGCAAAGGTAATCCAATTAGCTTGTGCGTGATCTACATGTGGATAGCACAAAAACTAGGTATGCCGATTTATGGGGTGAATCTTCCCAATTTATTTGTCCTAACTTACAAGAAAGACGAGCTTCAGTGTTACATCAATGTGTTCAATAAGGGCTTGATATTCAATAAAGTAGATATTGATAATTACTTGGCGCAGTTAAATTTATCGCCGAATGATGTCTATTACCAACCCTGTTCAAATTTGGAAATTATCCGTCGGGTATTAAGAAATCTTATCATGGCCTATGAAAAAGCAGGTGATGATTCGCATAAAGATGAATTGACAGATTTGATTGAATCCTTGGATTAGTGATTGATCAATGTCAGGACAAAATCATTGAAAATTTCGTGGTAAATAGGGAAGGAGTCTTGCTGATGAACTTTACCTGTCATTTGGTCTTGCTTGATGTCGATTTGGATTTCTTTTTGTAGGGATAATCCGGGTTTTTGCCAAGCTTTGTAGATGGATTCTTTCGCAGACCAAGCGAGCGTAAGCTTTAATTCATCCTCCCGCCATTCGGCTAACTCAATGGGATTCAGGAATCTTGGGGCAATTTTTTGAATATTTCGTCCTTTTTTTTCTAGGTCAATGCCCGTACGAGGCTTTTTGCTAAGACAGGCGACTGCGAAGGGAAATGAATGGCTGATGCTCACCTGCCAATCGGAATCTTGGATGAAGGGGCGTCCGCGTTCATCTTGTTCTAATTTGAGTTCAACAACATGAATTTCTTGCATTAGCTCCCAAAGGCAAAAACGTGCTGCGATTGATTCGAGGTATTTTTGGGATTGAATTTCCGCGCGTATGGCGGGCATGGACCAGTTGGAAGGAAATTGAGCGAAGAATTCGGCCGACTCGCTAATTTGCCACACTTTAATGTGCGTATCGGGGCAAAGTTTTGAAAGTCGGGATGAAATTTCGGGCATATCGATTGAATTGCCTGTAAAATTACCAATTTTGTAATGATAATACATGAAGGCATTGAAAATTGAGCGTTTAGATACATTTGCAGGGCATCGCGGGGCCATTTATGCCTTAAGTTCAGGGCATGAATCCCATGAAATCTATTCGGCAGGAGCGGATGGATGGGTCGTGCAATGGAATTTGCAAAAGCCGGATTTGGGGAAGGTGCTTGCGCAGATCACAGGTTCCGTCTATGCTATGGCCTATGATGCTCCTTCGGGTATTTTGTGGGTGGGGCAAAACTTTGAGGGCATACATGGAATTCGGGTTGCTGATCAGTCCCGTGTTTTTTCGATTCAATTACCTTCACTGTCGATTTTTGCCATAGAAATTATTGAGGGTCAGGTATGGTTGGGACATCAAGACGGTTTAATTACCGTCATCGACCAAGCAACGCAGTCGGTAAAAAAACGGATAAAAGCTGGCGAGTCCAATGTTCGTTCATTTTGTATTTTGCCCAATCGGGCGATGGCAGTAGGGGCAAGTGATGGTTATATTCGGGTTTTTGACTTGGATTTCAACTTAAATCATGCCTGGAAGGCTCATGCAACGACTGTTTTTTCCATGATTTATCAAGTCGAATCCGCAACCTTAGTAAGTGTAGGGCGAGATGCCTATTTGAAAAAATGGAATTTAGGAGGGGAACTACAAGGGGAAGCAATACCCGCACATATTTATTCGATTAATGCACTCGTGCAAAGTCCTTGTGGTTCTTATTTGGCAACAGGAAGTATGGATAAGACCATCAAAATTTGGGATTCGAGTACCTTGCGATTATTGAAGGTGTTGGATTATGCGCGTTATGGGGGTCATAAGAACTCAATCAATCGATTGATTTGGTCCACTTACGATGATTTATTGGTATCCGCTTCGGATGATAAAAATATATCGGTTTGGAAAATCGATTAACAATTTTTTATAATTTTAGGCTAAATGCTTTTTCATATGCGAATTCCAGAGGTGTCTTTTTCGAAGAGTTTTAGAGGTTTTGATGTTCAAGAAGTGAGCGATTATGTCCAATCCGTGGCATTTTTTGAGGAGGAGATGAATCGTCAACAAACGATTTTGATGGAAAAGGTACAGGTATTGGAACAAGAGGTCAACCGATTACGCGAAGTTGAAACCTCCTTATTTCGTGCCATGAAATTAGCGGAAGAGGCACAGAAGAATTGGCAGGAAAAGGTGGAGAAAGAGGCGAAAAAGGTAATGGCTGAGGCAGATAAACAAGCGCAAGCGCTAATCGTTCAGGCACAAAAAGAGGTAGAGAAATCGAAGTTGTTAGTAGCGAATGAGCGGAAGCAAATGCTGGGGCAAATCGATCAAGAGGTAAAAGAACAAACGCGTGAATTAAAGCGTTTGGAAAGCATACAGAATGAAATAGCAGGTCAGTTGGCCAATTTCGCACAGCAAACGTTATCGAGTATAGCGGCCTGGTCAAAGCCTGTTGAAGTAGCGCCTGAGCCTGAAAAAGTAGCTATTAAAAAGCCGATTAAAAAGGAATCCAAGCCTCAAGCGGCGGCTAAGAATACGAAAGCGCCTGTTCAAACGAGTACCGCGAAAGCGAAAAAAACGCCTCCATCAAAGAAAGAAAAGCATTTGGATGTGTCGACGATTGAAGATGATGGCTTACCAACCTTGAACAAGGTTTTGGAGGCTTATGCTAAGACGACGGGTCCAAGAGGTAAGGTGGGTGAAATAAATTAAGCTA
>JACCDV010215661.1_pt1 | contig 15632 bp, 18 predicted proteins | sample 7446131 | NCBI WGS metagenome assembly JACCDV01 (sample SAMN15323448, study PRJNA562643) | freshwater metagenome | isolation source: river surface water | place: USA:Blue River Watershed | collected 2017-08-17 | reverse complement strand
TTCACACACATCAAGAAGAACATGCGTCTTCACGGAGGACTGCGCATGCACAACAAACTGCCGATGATCGAGGAGTTCCTACAAGGTGAGTGAGCTGGATTTACCACCCAATTTTGTCCACTTCGCCAAAAAATCAATAAGAGGTATTGTGCGATTTGTAGAATATTCGTATGAGAAAATCAAGGGTCCATGAACTTCTTTTACCGATAATCCTTCATTTAATTATAGCACAAAAAACAGGAAAAATCAAGATTCGATGACGCGCTTATGACTCGAGCGCCGCTTTGCTTGCCGAAAGTTCCGCAAGTTCCGAGGTAATGTTCGCCTGCCGCGTCTGGTTGTAGGTGAGCGTGAGATCATCCAGGATCGCGGTCGCGTTATCGGTTGCGGAGCGCATCGCCACCATACGGGCGGAGTGCTCGGAGGCAACTGCTTCAAGGAGCGCCTGGTACACCTGGAGTTCCGTGATCTGTGCGAGGGCGACGGTGAGTACCGCTTCCTCCGAGGGTTCAAAAATGTACTGCGCATCATTATCGCTCACCGTGAGTTCCGCTTCGCTTCGGACGGATTCCGGATTGATGCCGAGGCTCTTCACCATGTCCTTGAGTTCGGAATCGGTGAAAGGGAGGAGAACCTTCACGGTCGGCTTCTGCGAGAGCGCGGAGAGAAAATCGGGGTAGATGAGGGTGATGTGATCATACGTGCCCGCATCAAAGCTCTCCGACGCCATGCGAGCGATCGGCATCACATCGCGGAGCTTGGGGTGATTGCTGAACGCGGGGAACGCGGCGATCACGTTCTGTCCGGCGCGTGCGAGAAACTGCTGTCCCCTTCTCCCGAGTGCGATGAATTCGATCTGTTCGAATGTTGGAATCTGTTTGAGGCTCGCGATGTATTCGGAGGTCGATTTGAGGATCTGCGTTCCCATGCTTCCCGTGAGGCCGCGATCAGAGGTGTAGAGAATACCAAGCACTTTGCGCACGGGACGCGGCCGGAGCGCAGGGTGCGCGAGGGGGTTTCGTTTGCTCACGCGCAGAAGCACATGCCAGGATGCGAGCGCGAAGCGGCGAAGTTCCACGGCATTGCCGACCGCACGTCGCATTTTGCTTGCGGCAACAAGCTCCATGGCTTTCGTCACCTGGCGGGTGGACTTGATCCCCTTCATCTTTCGCCGAAGATCCCGGAGGCTGTTGCTCATAGCGCCTTACGCGGAAGTAGCGGCAGTGAAGCCCTTTCGTTCGCGGTACGCCAGAATCACTTTTTTGAGTTCCTCTTCGGCTTCTTTTGTAATCTCTTTGCTCAAGGTGGTGAGGAGCGATTTGTGATCCTGCTTGAGGAGATCCAAAAACCCCTGGAGGAATGTGCGGACATCCGCGAGCGGAATATCGTCCAGGTATCCGTTCACACCCGCGTAGAGGAATGCGACCTGGTGCGACACGGAGAGCGGTTCGTACTGGTTCTGCTTGAGGATTTCGGTGAGGCGCGATCCCCTATCGAGCTGCTTCTTCGTTGCGGCATCGAGATCGGACCCGAACTGCGCGAAGACCGCGAGCTCGCGGTACTGCGCCATGTCGAGGCGGAGTTTTCCTGCGACCTTCTTCATCGATTTCACCTGCGCCGCAGATCCCACGCGCGAGACGGAGATTCCGGCATTCACGGCGGGACGGATTCCTTTGTAGAAGAGATCGGACTCTAAGAAGATCTGGCCGTCTGTGATCGAAATCACGTTCGTGGGAATGTAGGCCGAGACATCGCCCGCCTGCGTTTCAATGATCGGGAGTGCGGTGAGTGATCCTCCGCCAAATTTTTCATCCAGACACACCGCGCGCTCAAGGAGGCGGGAGTGGAGGTAGAACACGTCGCCGGGGTATGCTTCGCGGCCGGGCGGACGCCGAAGGAGGAGCGAGATCTGTCGGTACGCCCACGCGTGCTTGCTCAGGTCATCGTAGATGACGAGGACGTCCTTTCCTTGATCCACGAAGTACTCCCCCATCGCGCAGCCCGCAAAGGGAGCGATGTAGGAGAGCGCTGCAGGCTCGGAGGCACCGGCGGAGACGACGATGGTGTACTCCATGGCGCCGCGCTTTGTGAGCTCGGTGACGATCTTCGTCACTTTTGATTCCTTCTGCCCAATCGCAACGTAGATGCAGATCACGGGCCTGTCGCTCGTCTGAGTTTCTTTCTGGTTGATGATCGCATCCAAGACGATTGCAGTTTTCCCCGTCTGGCGGTCGCCGATGATGAGCTCGCGCTGTCCGCGCCCGATCGGAATCATCGCGTCGATGGCGGTGATACCGGTCTGCAAAGGCATGGTCACGGATTTTCGCTCGATGACGCCTGCAGCGATTTTTTCCACAGGGTACCGCTTGCTGGAATCGATCGGTTCACCGCCATCCTTCGCGATTCCAAGTGGTGAGACCACGCGTCCGAGGAGTTTTTCGCCAACCGGCACCGAAAGGATCTGCCCCGTGGCGCGCACGGTATCGCCTTCACTCACTTTCAGATAATCGCCGAGGATGATTGTTCCCACCGTCTCTTCTTCCAGGTTGAGCGCCGTTCCCATCACACCGTTTCCAAAGTCGATCATTTCGGAGGAGCCCACATTCCGAAGGCCCGCAATACGCGCGATGCCGTCTCCGACGCTCTGGACGGTGCCGACGTGCTCCTCATGCGCCTTGGGGCGGAACTCTTTGAGGTGCTTCTGGATGAGGGTGGTGAAATCCGTGGGGGTCATGGGAAAAAGGAAAGAAAGAGAATCAATGGGAGGGAGAGAGGAGCATGCGCGCATCCTCCAGGGAACGGCTGACCGAGAGATCGATCCGCTCGTCTCCGTACGAAATCACGGCACCTCCGATCAAGGAGGAATTTTTGCGCTCCACGATGTCGACATTTTTTCCGGTCTTCTTCTGGATCGCATCTTTCACGATCGTCTGAAGTGAGCCGGATGTTCCGTCTGGCGTCGTAATCGTGACGACGACAGTGCCGGATCTCATTTCCAACGCCTCATGGAGAAGCTTCGAGAGTTCGGAGGGCTTTGCCTGCAAACCTTCCTTCTCCAGAGCTTCTGCAAGAGCGGCAACAGCTGCACGAGCCAAATCGGACGCGGAGGTCTTCATCGAATGAGCGAGGGAATATCCTTGGAAAGACCGGAGACGATGCGCTTTTGATCATCGGGCGTGAACTCGCGCTGCAGGATTTTCCCCGCAAGCTCTACGCTGACCGAAGCAACGGTCTTTTCGAGATCCGTCACCATGCGGCGGCGCTCGTCCTCGAGCTGCTTGCGGCCGCGTTCGAGGAGGCCTTCCACTTCCTTCTGAGTAGAAGCCACCATCTCTGCTTTTGCGCCTTCAGCCTGCTTCTTCGCATCCGCGAGGAGTGCGGAAGCTTTGGCATCCAATTCGCGCATCACTTGCTGCCTCTCTTTCTCGATCTCTTTCAGCTTCTGATCGATCTTCTTTGCATCCTCCATGGATTTGGCGATGCGCTCCCGACGTTCGTCGAGGAGTTTGAGGATCGGTCGATAGAGGAGCACGGAGAGTGCAACGAGGAGAATTCCATAGTTGATGAGCTGTGCCGTAAGCACCTGCCAATCAATACCGAGAGCGGAGAGGAGTTCCATGGGGGTTAGGGTTAGGGCTGGGGTTAGGCGGAGAGTTTTCTTCGAGTGAGTCCGCCAAAGGCGGACGAGTCGAGAAGTGGACTCGGGAGACTAGACGAACTTTACAATGAGAGCGACGACGAGTGCGTAGATCGCAACGGCCTCGGCGAACGCGACAGTCAAGATCATGACGGTCTGAATCTTTGCGGCGGCCTCCGGATTGCGGCCGACGGCTTCTGCGGACTTACCGCCGATGATGCCGATGCCGATACCAGGGCCAAGAGCACCGAGACCCATCGCTAGGGCCACAGCAACATCCTTAAGATCAAGGGCCGTTGCAGCCGCGATGAGCCCTTCGTCATGAATTCCATTTTCCTGCGCCAATGCGCTTAAAGGCAGGATGAGCGCCATACTGCCGAGAGTGATGAGAAATTTCCTCATAGAGAGAGAAGGAGAAGAAATAAAGAGGGAAAGGATGAATATCACGCAATCATGCGTGAACGGGGGAATGCGGAGTATCGTGCTCACCGTGAGCTACCGTTGCCATTTTGATAAACGCAACCGTTAGAAGCGAAAATACGAGTGCCTGGATAAAGCCAACGAATAATTCGAGTCCGAGGAACGGCACAGGTACAAGATATGGCACAAGGAACGAAATGACGACAAGGAGAACTTCACCGGCAAAAATATTGCCGAAGAGACGGAAGACGAACGAGATGAGACGCGCGAACTCGCCGAGGAATTCTAAGACACCGACTGCTGTGCCAACGCCGTACGGCTTCTTCCATGGGGCTACGACATATTTTCCGAGGTGACCAAATATCCCGACCGATGCGATACCAAGCACCTGCGTTGCAATGACGGAAATGAGAGTGAATGCGAGGGTGATATTTGCATCCGCATTCATCGATCGGAGAACGGGAATGGCAACTTCATGTCCGTCGTGGATTCCCTGCACGGTAATACTCCCCACTCCTGGCACGATCCCGAGCCAGTTTGCGAGGATGATGAAGAGGAAGAACGTCGCGATCATCGGGAACACGCGCCTCGTGAGCACGCGATCCTGCATCACGGAATCGATCAGATTGAACACTCCTTCGACGATGAATTCCAGAAAGGCCTGGAATCGATTTGGCACCAATGAATACCCGCGCGCTTTTCCAAGCAGCGCCATGAGAACGAGAATCACCATCGTGATCCATGCCATGATCAGAGTGTTGCGAACCCCGAACGATCCGATGTGGAACACCGTTTCCGAGGCCAGTGTTGGTGCATGGATGGTCGCCATTTATGAACGAAGGAAGGGCTTGATGTGATGCCAGATCGCAATCGTGGAAGAGGTAAGCGCAATCATGAGTCCGATGATGACGAAGAGAGGAGAGGTCCCCCATGCCTTGTCGCCGTATGCACCCAGAAATCCAAAGAGGAATGCGGGGATCGCAACCATGCCGCCGATCTCCGTCACAAGGCCGAGCATCGCCCATGTGTTGAGCGGTTCCTTCTGCTTTGGCGCCGGCGAGGGAACGGTGACGGCAATCATTGCGACGAAGAAGGAGGATGAGGAGCGCGCCGGATGGTGGAGCGTCTGCGAACGCTCTTCAACCTCGCGAGCTCGCGATCGAGGATCGCGGTGGCTTCCGCAAATGCTTCGGCATCAGTCCGCTTTTCCTCCATGAGTTTTTCGGCTGATTCTTTCGCACGGAGAATCGCCTCTTCATCCTGCAGATCTTCTGCCTGATCGGCGCTCCGGACGAGGACACGCACTCCATTGCCATCGATTTCGATCGTTCCGCGCGACACCGCAAACAGTTGTTCCCCGCCGTTGACGCGAACAATGAGACTCCCCGGTACCACGGTGGAGAGGAGAGGGATATGGTTCGTAAGCACCGTGATCTCGCCATCGCCCGTCGTTACCGTGAGGCTTTCGATCGAAGAATCGAAGACGGTCTGCTCGGGGGTGATGATTTCAAGATGAAGCATAAAGGATCAAAAGCGAATTTAAGCCTGAACTTCGGTAATGCCCCCCTTCATGTAGAAGGCTTGTTCGGGGACGGAGTCGTAATCGCCCGCAAGAATCGCGGCGAAGCTCTTCACCGTTTCCTCACGGGTGACGAATTTTCCGGCGATGCCGGTGAATGTCTCCGCCACGAAGAACGGCTGCGAGAGGAATTTCTGAATCTTGCGCGCGCGCTGGACCGATTTCTTATCTTCTTCGGAGAGCTCTTCCATGCCAAGGATCGCGATGATGTCCTGGAGCTCTTTGTAGCGCTGCAATACCTTCTGCACCGCGCGGGCGGTATCATAGTGCTCCTGCCCCACGATCTCCGGCGCGAGGATGGTGGAGGTGGAATCCAGAGGATCCACTGCGGGATAGATTCCAAGTTCCGCGAGGCTTCGCGTGAGCACGATCGTGGAATCCAGGTGACCGAACGTGGTCGCAGGCGCGGGATCCGTAAAGTCGTCCGCCGGCACGTAGATCGCCTGCACGGAGGTGATGGATCCTTTATTGGTGGAGGTGATTCGCTCCTGAATCTGTCCCATTTCGCTCGCCAGAGTCGGCTGGTAGCCGACAGCGGACGGAATGCGTCCGAGGAGCGCAGAGACTTCGGATCCCGCCTGGGTAAAGCGGAAGATGTTATCGATGAAGAGGAGCACGTCGCGCTGCTCTTCGTCGCGGAAGTACTCGGCAAGCGCAAGCCCCGAGAGCGCGACACGGAGGCGCGGACCGGGCGGTTCGTTCATTTGTCCGAAGACGAGCGATGTTTTTTCCAAAACGCCGGATTCCTTCATTTCGTAGTAGAGGTCGTTCCCTTCGCGGCTTCGCTCCCCCACTCCGGCGAACACCGAGTATCCCCCGTGCTCCGCGGCGATGTTGCGGATGAGTTCTTTCACGATGACGGTTTTTCCCACGCCCGCTCCGCCGAACAGTCCTACTTTTCCTCCTTTAAGGATGGGACAGATCAAATCGATGACTTTGATACCGGTCTCTAAGATTTCAGTCGTTGCAGAGAGTTCCGTGAAGAGAGGAGCATCGCGGTGAATGGGATATTTCTTCTTTGTTTTCACCGGCGGCATCCCATCGATCGGCTCTCCGAGAACGTTAAACATGCGACCAAGCGTCTCCGGACCGACCGAAACGGAGATCGGGGCATTGGTATCCGTCACCGGCGATCCGCGCTTCAAGCCATCCGTGGATCCCATCGCGACCGATCGGATCATTCCTTTACTGAGGTGTTGCTGCACTTCCAGAACGAGCGGCTTGCCATCAATCTCGACGATCAGAGCGGTATAAATCGGGGGGAGGCGTGTGCCTTCCGGGAAAGCACAGTCCACGACCGCGCCGATCACCTGGGCGATGGAACCTGTTCCTGTCTGCGTCGAATGGGTTGCGTGGGGCATAGAGGGGGCAAATGTTACGGCCTAGATACAGGAGGCACCCAAAAATAACAAGGGTCCGGCACATTATTTTCCTTATCTTTGAAGCAAAAACCATGTCTTCCATGTCACACTGAGGAGGTATCGGAATTAAAGAGTGAGAGATGTAGGGGCGCTTGGCCAAGCGCCCCTACAAAAATTTCAAAATGGGTGACACAATCAATGCCACACAATGATCGAAACCATCAGCCTCTGGCTCCAGGGTCTCGCGAATACAGTTCCGCTTGAGCTCTTCGCGATCATCGGCAGCCTGACCGAAGAGCTGATCGCTCCCATCCCCTCTCCTTTTGTGAATGTCCTCGCGGGATCGATCACGCGGGCACAGGGTCTCGGGGTCCCGACCCTCCTCTGGATCTGCTTCCTCTCGTCGATCACGAAGACCGCCGCAACATGGGTCTTCTACTTCCTTGGGGACAAACTGGAAGATGCGGTCATCCCGCGATTCGGGAAATACATCGGCGTGAAGCAGGCTGATCTTGAGAATTTTGGAAAACATTTCCAGGGGGGATGGAAAGATGATGTCATCCTCTTTGTTCTCCGCTCCATTCCAGTGATGCCGAGTTCTCCTGTGTCGCTCATCTGCGGAATTTTGAAAATCAACATCCGCACGTTCTTCCTCGCAACGCTCTGTGGATTCTTCGTCCGAAATTTGTTCTTCGCGTGGCTTGGGTACACAGGGAGCGGCGTTGCCTCATCGCTCCTTCACGGATTTGAAAGCGCAGAATCGATTCTCACCGCCGTGATCATTCTCCTCATCGTGGTTGTCCTTGGGTGGCTCTACTGGAAGCGCAGAAAATCACATCCAGGGACATGGATTCCGGGGTCAAAAGAATAATCTCAACGTCATGCTGAGCGAAGACGATCAAAATGATGCGGTGTCATCCTGAGCGGAGACGAAGGATGCACCGCATTGTGTCATGGTTCGACTCCGCTCACCATGACACTGCTCGTATTCATCGTGTCGAAGAACTCACTACGACACCGCATCACCCCTGTTGCCACGGTTCCTTGCGCCGCTCTTTCATCGGCAAAAACCATGAGAAACGCGATCCTTTTCCCTCTTCGCTTTTGAATGTGATCTTCCCTCTCGTTCGCTCCGCAAGGTTCATGGCGATGTAGAGATTCAAACCGGCACCATTTGTAAAACTGCGCCGTGCTTCCGCGGTGCGGAAAAACTTGGAACCGATTGAAGGGAGGAGATCCGATGAAATGCCAAAGCCAGCATCGATCACCGTGATCGTCGTTCCTTCGGCGCTCTTTTTTGCCTCCACATGAATTTCCGAATCTTCGGGCGAGTAGTGGAGCGCGTTCTCGATGAACGTGCGGAGAATCGTAAACGCAATTTCAGGATCAGTAACGATCGAGATTTCCCGAGAATGCGCATCCACGGAAATCCGTCCCCTCTTTTCCTTGAGGAGTGGCACAAGGCTCTTCTTCACGCGATCGAGCACTTCCGATACCAGAATCTCTTTGTCTTGGAGTAGCGGCATATCCTTTTCGAGCTCGTACACGTAGAGCACCGAGCGGGAGAAATCATTCAAATTCTCGGCACTCTGCATCACGCCACGAAGCGATTCTTTCTGTTCTTCCGAAAGCGGACCCATGGCGCCATCGAGCAGCGCTTCCACCTGCCACTTGATCGCGGCGACGGGCGTGTGGATACGGTGCGCAACGATGCCGAGAAATTCGGAGATCGCGGAATCCGATGAGCGTTTTGGGTCTTTGTTCATGGAATAGGTTTCTCTTTAGTATAGCACAATTCTCCCTGCACATTACGCCGCTTCTCTCTGAGAAAGATCTGATTGGTGCTCCGATATGCCCAATCTCTAGCCGTTATAAAAACCTCGAAGAACTTGCAATGAAGATTGATACAGTGCAGCCCCAACTGAGGCGAGGATAAGAGAATTATAATTATCGTCCACGCTTTTTCTTCCTTGGTTTTCTTTTATCCGTAACGACTACAATCTTCTCTTGTACTGGTTGTACTAGATGAGTTGCGGGATCATTAGGATCATACATTGGAACATCTTCACCATTTCCAACACGATCAAATATCTCTGCTGGGGGACCCATACTATACTTCACGGATTTTCTCGTTCCATTAGCAAGCGTCCAAATGTGAGCTGGGGGTTGCTCACCTGCCCAGTCATTATTTTCAATCGCATCGCGAAGATACTGGCCATCATTCGGCTTTATAAGATGAGCAAGAGTCGCTTTTTGCTCAGTAGCATATGGCCTCGATTCCGCCATAATTGCATGTTCCCTGAGCGCAATCGCAGGCTCATATTTGTGGGTATCCATTGCGAGGGGAATGGGGTTTGTACCAATAAGTGGCAAGCCCAGTTCTTTGCACTTCCGGATAATTTTGTTACGCAGGATATCATTACTTGTGTAAGCTCCATAGGATGAAAGCATCACAGCTGTTATCAATTCTCTGTTGGCATCAATAGATCGTTCAACAATCTGCTTGTTTCTAAACGGAACAGAGTCTACTGCAAATACAGAATGTTCTTCGTCCTGAATAAGTGGCCGAAAGTTATGAGAAATAGGACGATTGGTTTGTGCAAAAAAAGCATCATGAAAATCAAGATTAGTTCCTTGCAAGCCGAAATTAGAAGCATCCATAGCTTTTGGGCCATATTCAGACTTAAAGGCATCAACAGAAACATCACTTGCTTTTGTTGAAAGCAAACCAGAATAAGCACCTCCTTGCGAAGCTCCCATATAGAAAAAAGATGGATATTTCTGCTGCATATGTAATCTCTTCAGGGTGTATGCAGTATTTGCAAAGTTAATGCCCACATCCGAATAATCGTCTGCTGTAGTTTTTTGTGCGGCGACAAATCCAACTGGCCTACGCTTAAAAGGACCCATTGAATCGTTGTAGGCTGCTTCACTTTCAGCAAGTGTGTCTGTGCCATGTGTTATCACGAATACCAATCTGTCACGCAGTTCGGTACTCGCATGCTTCATAATATATGATGTCATGATCACCAGATCTCCCACATGCTGTCTCTCAAGTTGAGAGCTGTCTAACTGTATATACTCTAACCCTTCAGCAGCAAATTGGTTTTGAACTCTGCTTCCTGCTTCTTGCAATATTTGCATAGGAGAAAGTTTTGCTTTTAGCGCTCCATCTTCTTCCGACATAGCAATAGTTCCACCAGTCCCAATAATGGCCATTATGAGTTTGTCAGGATTCTTTCTTGCACTCTCCTCTAATCGTTCAAGGAAGTTTTGAACAAAATTCGGGGGGATACATATTAAGTTATTCAGATCAAATGGGTCAGGAAAATCCCTACCAGGATTAGATTTCAGCTGAAATTTCCTTCCCATTCTTCCATACTGACTGACATCAAAATTCTTGAAATTTTCGGCATTAAAACTTCCATCAGGTCTGCGCAAAAGCTCCCACGCTTCTGTCGCCGGCCTTTTATCGCCTTCAGGCAGTCTATTGCTAAGATTCATCATTATTGTATTATATCAGAAATAAAAATGAAATCAAATCATTGTGTCAACCCGCCGCAATTCAAATCTTATAATTGTTTGACATTTGTCAGACAATCGCTATACTGGTTCCGATGGCCCTCGAAAAGCACATTACAACGCGTGAACTCCTCCGGGGATTTAAAAAGTACAAGGAGATGCTTCTCTCGGGGGAGGTCACCTCTATCGTGATCTCGGTCGGCAATGGAGAGGAATTGGAAATGACAGTGCATCATAAGAAAAATGTTTGACACTTGTCAGACAATCTCATACCCTAGTTATCTATGTCCCACGAAAAGCACATCACAACGCGCGAGTTTGTACGGAATCTAAAAAAATATAAGGATCTCTTCCGACAGGGGAAGCTCTATATACTGTCTCTGCCACTCGACGAAGATCGCAATCTGAAAATTACCGTCGAGGGTAAAAAGAAGGCGCGGACGGGTAAAGAAATTGCGGAGCTCTTCCGGTCGCTTCCCAGGCCCATTCACATTGAGCGGCCGGTGGGACTTTTTGATGATATCATTAAGCGCGCAGAGAAAAGGCGATATGGCAATCGTTCCAGAGAACGCACCGATGGATGAGATTGATCTTCTGTTCGATACCAATATTCTCATCTACCTCACAAAGGGGGAGGAGAAGTACCTTCGCCTCTTCGAGAATGAATGGGTGAACCGCGCCCCCGGCATCAGCGTCATTTCTATTCTAGAAGCGCTCATCGGCGCACGGGACGAAGAAGAGGAATCCCTGCTTGTGCAAAAAATGGAGTGCATACAGACCGCGCCACTGAGCGAAGAAATCGCCTTGGCCACTGCTCGTTCCCTTCGGGGGCGATCCCAAAAAAATCTGCGCGGCCCGCATACAGCCGACACCATCATCGCCCACACTGCCCTCTCCTTGGATGTACCTCTTGTGACGAATAATCCGAAGGATTTTGAATCATTTGAGGGGTTAAAACTCATCACGCCCTAGGGGCGCGGGCATGCCCGCGCCCCTATGCCCGCGCGTACTTCCCCAGAATATCCGCCTCCACATTCACCGTGCTCCCCTCTTTTAAGCTCCCAAGCGTTGTCTTCCTTAAAGTCTCCGGAATCAGCGCCACAGAGAAATTTTCATCATCAACAGATGCCACCGTGAGTGATGCACCATCGATTGCAATGGATCCTTTTTCGACGATGAGGCCGCGGAGGGAGGGAGGATAGAGAATAGTTAGGTACGTCTCTCGACTCGCGCCTCCGGCGCTCACTCGAGAAAAGTGTTTTACTTCTCCCACACAATCCACATGTCCCTGCACAATGTGACCTTCCAGACGGCACCCTGCTTTCATCGCACGCTCCAGGTTCACGCTATCTCCTTTTTCTAACGTTCCAAGATTCGTTCGTTTCCAGGTTTCCTCGTGCACATCAAATTCCATGAAATCGGGAGTGAGCCTCACAATGGTAAGGCAGGCGCCAGCAACCGAAATGCTTGAACCGACTTCGATATCATCGAAAATGGATGGGCGCTCAATCGTCATCCTATCTTCTGTTCGATTGAGCACTGCTGCCGTCGTTTCAACGAGACCCGTGAACACGGAGAAAGAGTAACACGCCCTTTTCTTTTTATTCGTCTGGATTTTCTCTGCAATCAGCAATATGAAGTTTCACTCCTTCTGGAAGCTGTCCAAGGGCGGCGGCTATTTCTTCCCTATTGCCTGCAAACATACGCACCACGATGTGCCTATGACCCTGTCCGGGAACCGCAGCGGCCCCTATCCTTCCTCGGTATCCTTGGAGCCGCTCATTCAAGGTTGCAAGATCCCTTTGCTGGATCCGGCGCTCACGAGTTTGCTGATCACGTTCTGCTCTAGAGAGAGGCTTTGAAGTAGCTTCGAGGATTGGCATACCGGCACTCTATGTTCGGAAGTACGAATGAACAATGAGGAGGAGACCCGATCTACAGCTCCTCCTTCATAACAGGGATTCATAGCCAAATTCTTGTGGTCGCTGATTTCTCGTGCTACCCTCAGGAGCTTAGGTATGAAAAATGCCTAGCCTTGATTTTTATTGTTTAATCACTCTTTTGCCGTGCAGGAAATTAAAGTGAAAGGGGCCCGGATGCATAACCTGAAGAACGTGAACGCCACGTTACCACGCAATAAACTGACCGTCATCACGGGGCTTTCCGGATCGGGGAAATCTTCTCTCGCGTTCGATACGATCTTCGCGGAAGGGCAGCGGCGGTACGTGGAAAGTTTGAGTGCATACGCACGCCAGTTCATCGCGCAGATGGAAAAACCGGATGTCGATAGCATCGAGGGCCTTTCCCCCGCGATTTCGATCGATCAGAAGAGCGCGACGCATAATCCCCGCTCCACGGTGGGAACGGTGACCGAGATTTACGATTACATGAGGTTACTCTGGGCCAAGATCGGCCACGTGCACTGCAGCGAGTGCGGCAAGGAGCTGGGACGGCAGTCTGCGAGCCAGATCGTGCAGTTGATCTCGGAAATGAAGGAAGGATCAAAAATTCTCCTCCTCGCGCCGATCGTGGAAGACAGGAAAGGCGAGCACATCAAGATCATCGAGACCATTAAGCGCGAGGGATTCGTGCGCATGCGAATCGATGGCACGATCATGACCGTGGATGAAGAGATTAAGATGGATCCGAAGAAGAAACACACGATCGAGATCGTTGTGGATCGCCTCATCATTAAAGATATGGTATCGAAGGATGCGGATGCGCCGAATCCAAACCGCACGCGCCTCGCAGACTCCGTGGAGTTATCGATTAAAAAGGGAAATGGAACGATCATCGTTGTAGATGTCACGGAGGAAGGAAAATCGACGCAGCACCGCTACTCGGAATCGTTCGTCTGTCCCGATCATCCGGATCTCGAAATCCCCGTGATCGAGCCGCGCAGCTTCTCCTTTAACTCCCCCCATGGCGCGTGCAGCAAATGCCACGGCCTCGGGACGATTCTCCAGATTAATCACGACAGCATCATCCCGAATACCGATCTCACGATCGAGGAGGGCGCCATTCACCCGTGGGCCACCTCTGCCGGTCGCATGGGCTACATGATGCAGATTCTGGCAGCGGCGGGGCGGCGCTTTGGATTCCGGTTGGATGTTCCATGGAAGAAGCTAACCGATGATCAGAGGAGAGTGATTCTCTACGGCGTGCCGGAGAAGATCGCAGTGGAGTACGTTTCGGACAAGTTCGAGGGAACGTACGAAACAACGTACGAAGGCATCATCCCGAATCTGGAACGCCGCTACGGGGAAACCGAGAGCAGCTACATGCGTTCCCAGATCGAGGAGTATATGGAATCCTTGCCCTGCGAGGATTGCAGAGGACTCCGGCTCCGAAAAGAAGTCCTCGGGATTACGGTGGGTGGAAAGAACATCATCGATGCAACAAACATGCCGATCGATCGGACGAGAACATATTTCGAAAGCCTGGTGCCGGGAACGAAAAGCACTTCTTCGATCTCCGGGTACGAACACACGATCGCAAAGAAGATTTTGATCGAGGTCATCAACCGCCTCAGCTTTTTGGAGAACGTCGGTCTCTCGTACCTCACGCTTGAGCGAAGTGCTGCAACACTCTCGGGTGGAGAGGCACAACGCATCCGGCTTGCAACACAAATCGGCTCGGCGCTGCAGGGAGTGCTCTATGTGCTCGATGAACCCTCGATCGGGCTCCACCAGCGCGATAACGCGCGGCTGATCAAGACGCTCGAAAACCTGCGGGATCTCGGGAACACCGTGCTCGTGGTGGAACACGATCAGGAAACAATGGAAGCCGCCGATTACATCCTGGAGATCGGACCGGGCGCGGGGAAGTACGGAGGGGAGATCATTGCGGAGGGAACGATTGAGGAAATCAAAAAGAATAAGAATTCGACGACCGGCCAGTATCTTTCGGGTGCTAAGGAAATCACGATTCCAAAAGAACGGCGCGAAGGGAATGGAAAGTTTGTAAATGTTCTCGGCGCGACCCACCACAATCTTCAGAATGTGGATGTCGCTTTTCCACTCGGGTGCTTCATCGGTGTCACCGGAGTCTCGGGTTCGGGCAAATCATCGTTGATCCATGGCATCCTGGGTCCGGAACTCCAGAGGAAATTGAATAAAGCCAAGATGCGCGCGCAGGGCGTCAAAGAAATCACGGGGCTTGAGCATTTAGATAAAGCGATCGTCATCGATCAATCCCCTATCGGCCGCACGCCGAGGAGCAATCCCGCAACCTACACCGGAGTCTTCACGGAGATCCGTGATCTCTTCTCCACGACCCCCGAAGCAAAACTGCGCGGCTACAAGCCGGGGAGATTTAGTTTTAACGTAAAAGGTGGTCGCTGCGAGGAGTGCGAAGGCGATGGACTCAAACGGATCGAAATGCACTTCCTGCCGGATGTCTACGTGACCTGCGAATCCTGCCTCGGCCGCCGCTACAACCGGGAGACCCTGGAAGTGACCTACAAGGGCAAGAACATCGCGGATGCACTGGAGATGACGGTGACGGAAGCCATGGATTTCTTCACCTCTATCCCGCAGATCAAGAAGAAGCTCGAGACCCTCTTCGATGTCGGTCTCGGCTACATTCACCTGGGGCAGAGCGCGACGACGCTCTCCGGCGGTGAGGCGCAGCGCATCAAACTTGCAACCGAGCTCACCAAGCGCGCCACGGGGAAGACCTTCTACATCCTCGATGAACCGACCACCGGTCTCCACTTCGACGATATCCAGAGACTGCTCGACGTATTGCAGCGCCTCGTGGAGATGGGAAACACCGTCCTCGTGATCGAACACAACTTGGATGTCATTAAATCCGTGGATCACGTGATCGATCTTGGACCGGAAGGCGGCGAAGGCGGCGGAAGAGTGATTGGTGTGGGAACGCCGGAAGAAGTTGCCAATGTGAAAGAGAGTTTCACGGGGCAGTACCTGAAGAAAATTCTAAAAAATTGGTGAGTTTTTGGCTTAATGAAGCCATTTGAAAAAAAGGGCTAGTGGACAATTTTCTGGGCTGAAATGAGCACTTTTCCTCTTGTGGAAGCCGAGATATGCTCAGATTTTTCCCAACACACCATGAAAAATATGTCCTCATTGCAATTCACGTGCCATCAAGA
>JACCDV010349198.1_pt1 | contig 15638 bp, 14 predicted proteins | sample 7446131 | NCBI WGS metagenome assembly JACCDV01 (sample SAMN15323448, study PRJNA562643) | freshwater metagenome | isolation source: river surface water | place: USA:Blue River Watershed | collected 2017-08-17 | reverse complement strand
TCTTTAGCGTTGCTAACTTTCTCAAAGTTCATGGCTGGCAACCTGGTATGCCCATCTACTTTCCTGTCATTCAAAATGAGCAAACTCGGGCAAAAATTATTGAGCTAGCCGATGGCCAGCCGATTGCTAAAATTACAGTTGCAGAGTTAATTCAGCTCGGTATTTTGGAGCCCAGCAACGGCGATCTGCTGCAAGGCGGGGTTGAACCGGGTAGCAAAGCTTTGATTGTTGATTTGCCATCGCCTGGAGTCAATCAAGAGCCCGAGATTCTGTATGTTGTTGGACTCCAAAACTTCCTCAGTATCGTGAACTACAACCGTAGTTACTTTTATGCTCAAAGTGTTGCTGAATTTGCGCAGGCGCTAGGGTATCAAAACAAAAGTGTGTTTACACGTGACCAAATCGAGAAACCGGGGCCTACGCCCGCTAGTAAAAATCGATCCACGACAACTAAAACGGCAAAAAAAGATAGTAAAGTGAAAAAATCGAGCAAGCCACCAAAACCTAGTAACTAGGCTGGAAATACACCTGTCGATAAATAGCGATCGCCCCGATCGCACACAATGAATACAATCGTGGCGTTTTCAACCGTTTGAGCAACGCGAAGTGCAATCACTAAAGCGCCTGCAGCAGACACACCACAAAAGATACCTTCTTCCTTAGCCATACGACGGGCCATTTCCTCCGCTTCCGCCTGACTAACATACTCAATTCGATCAACACGTTCAGCTTGGTAGATTTTGGGCAAGTAGGCAGGTGCCCATTTCCGAATTCCAGGAATCTGCGAGCCCTCTTCAGGCTGCCCACCAATAATTTGGATCTCTGGATTCATGGACTTTAGATATGTTGATACGCCAGTAATCGTTCCCGTAGTCCCCATCGCAGAAACAAAATGGGTAATCTGACCATGCGTATCACGCCAAATCTCAGGCCCAGTGGTCTCGATATGAGCTCGCGGATTATCTGGGTTTGCAAATTGATCTAATAGTTTGCCGCGACCCTCTTTTTGCAATTGCTCTGCGTAATCACGAGCCAACTCCATCCCGCCTGAACTGGAGGTCAAAATAAGTTCCGCACCATACGCTGCCATGCTCTGTCGACGCTCAAGGCTTTGGTTTTCGGGCATGACCAAAATAATTTTGTAGCCCAACATAGCCCCAACCATCGCAATTGCAATACCAGTGTTGCCACTGGTAGCCTCAATTAGAGTATCGCCAGGTTTAATCTCACCACGCAACTCAGCGTGCTTAATCATGGAGAGCGCGGGTCGGTCTTTGACCGACCCGGCTGGATTATTACCTTCCAACTTACCTAAAATCACATTACCGCGGCGCTCATTCTCCACACCAGGAATACGCTGTAAGCGAACCAAGGGGGTATTACCAATGGTTTGAGAAATCGTTGGATAGAGTGCCGCAGATGGATTGAATTGGGTCATAGAGTTATTTTAGCGATAACTTCACCCAAAACTGCTGATTTCAGTAGCGGTGACGCGAACCTGTCGACCGCTCACCCTCCGCCGTAGACGCTTTAGTTTGATACTTGGAGTTCTTTTTTGTGGAACGCGCCTCTGAGCGTGGGCCACTTTTTGTCTCACGGTATCCACTTTGGCCCTCGATTTTCAAACCATTCTCCATTAATTTACTCACCGAACGCTCGCCAATACCGCGAACCCGTGATTGCAGATCATAGGAGTCATAAAACGCACCGCCCTTTTCTCGCTCCGCAATAATTGCCTTCGCTTTTGACGGCCCAAGCCCACGAATACTCTCTAACTCGGTCTGACTGGCCGTATTGACATTGACTGGAGCAGCATTTGCAAGAGTTATGCCAAGAGGAAGTGCCAGTGCTAATGCCATCATGCCAATCATCGATCCTTTAGATACAGCGTTAGCAGATGTGTGAAACAGAGTCGATAAACCCATAATTTCTCCTTTGAGGTTGATGAATAAACCATGACGAATATGTCATGGCCTTCCTCAACGCCCAATGGTTGATTGGGTTGACGAAAAAAATAGTCTAGAGGGGATTGGCTAAAAAATCAGAATTTGCTGATAACCAGGCAATGTATTGACTGACACCATGCTCAACATCCAAGAAGCTATCGGTATAGCCTGCCGCCCTTAATTGAGTTAAATCGGCCTGTGTGAAGCACTGATATTTGCCCCGCAAGTCATCAGGAAATGGAATGTATTGAATGAAACCTTGTTGTACTAAATCTGCTAATGCTAACGCTGGTTGATTGGCCAGTTTACGCATGGTATTTACAGTTGCTAGTGCGACATCATTAAAAGGTTGAGCGCGCCCTGTGCCAAGGTTAAAAATGCCACTCTTTTCTGGATGATCCAAGAAAAATAGGTTCACTTTTACAACATCTTCAACCGATACAAAATCCCGTGATTGCTGACCGGGTGCATAGCCGCCATATTCACCAAATAATTTGACCGTTTGATTTTTTTTGAACTGATGGTAATGATGGAATGCGACTGAGGCCATCCTCCCTTTATGGGACTCACGTGGACCATATACATTGAAATACCGAAAGCCAACCACCTGAGCGGTCGGAGCATTCTCAGCCATGCGTGCACGCATATATTGGTCAAACAGAAACTTTGAGTAGCCATAAATGTTCAAAGGCTTCTCATACTGACGATCCTCTACAAACGTATCAGATCCCCCATAGGTTGCAGCCGATGATGCATAAAGAAATGGCACCTTTTGGTCGGTGCAAATCTCATAGAGATTGATAGAGTATTGATAGTTATTGTTCATCATGAAAACCCCATCGGTCTCCATCGTGTCTGAACAGGCACCCTCATGAAATACTGCCTTTACCTTACCAAACCAGCCCTCATGAAAGCCTTCTAAAAAATCATTCTTATCGATGTAATCGGCAATATCCAAATCGGCTAGATTGCGATATTTATCTGCAGGTCGCAAATCATCGACTGCAATAATATTTTTTTCACCACGGGCATTTAAGGCACGAACAATATTCGCCCCCACAAATCCGGCGGCACCAGTCACGATATAGGTCACTGTAGCTCCTCTGCACAAACGGTTGCTGTTCCCAGTTTACCGACTACGATTCCTCCAGCGCGATTGGCTAGGGCCATCGCACGCTCCAGCGGCCATTTGGCTGCCAAGGCTACTGCTAAAGTAGCAATGACGGTATCGCCAGCGCCTGATACATCAAATACCTCGCGGGCCTGCGCACGTACATGACTTGCGCCCGCTGATGTAAATAATGTCATGCCTTCCTCAGAGCGAGTTAAGAGCAAAGCCTCAACCTGAAGCTGCTCCCGTAAGGCTTGCGCTTTTTGGGTGAGCTCCGCTTCGCTCGACCATGCGCCAACCACTTGCCGCAATTCGCTACGATTGGGCGTCAATACAGTAGCCCCCTGGTACTTCGCATATGCATCACCCTTTGGGTCGACCAGAACGATCTTATTTTTGGCTTTTGCTAGAGCAATCATGCTTGCTACTTGCTCAAGTGCACCCTTGCCATAGTCGGACAAGATAACAACATCTGCTTCGGGCAATAATGCCTCGAACTGCTTGAGCTTTTGAGCGAGCGAGCCTGGACTCGGAGTTTCCTCAAAGTCCAAACGAATCAGTTGCTGCTGCCGAGCAATCACTCTTAACTTAACCGTGGTGGGTACTTTTGGATCAGCTTGTAAGTAGCTTTGTACACCACTATCTTGCAATAAGGCTTCTACACGTTTGCCAGCCTCATCCACTCCAATCACCCCTAGAAGGCTGGTTTGCGCTCCTAAAGCCGAGGCGTTGCGGGCTACGTTAGCTGCACCCCCTAAACGCTCATCAATCTTGCCAACCTGCACCACAGGAACTGGGGCCTCAGGCGAGATACGACTAGTGTCACCAAACCAATAGCGATCGAGCATGACATCACCCACCACCAAAAGGCGTGCTTTGCTAAATTGTGTACGGTCAGCTTTCTCAGTCATCGCTCTAAATTTAATTCAAATGTTAATTATGCCGACCAATTCCGTAATACTCAAAACCGAGGTCGGTCATGGACTGAGGTTCATACAAATTACGCCCATCAAAAATGATCGGGTTCTTCATCGCCTGTTTTAGATGATCAAAATCAGGGCTACGGAACGCCTTCCACTCGGTCACAATGATTAATGCACTGGCCCCTACTAAGGCATCCTCAGGAGTTTTTACTAGGGAAATTTTTTGAAGCTGATCTGGTTTTCCTTGAAAATCGATCTCAAAGGCGTGTTGTGCCTCAGGCATTGCAACTGGATCATGAGCCATCACCTCTGCACCACGCTTGACTAACTCAGAAATAATATAGCGACTAGGAGCCTCACGCATATCATCCGTGTTGGGTTTGAATGCCAAACCCCATACTGCAAATCGATGCTTAGAGAGGTCATCACCAAAACGTTTGGTGATCTTCTTGATCAAGATTGTTTTTTGGCTCTGATTGACTGCCTCGACGGCCTCTAAGATTTTTAGGTCACGCCCATGCTGTAAAGCTGTTTTGGTCAAGGCTGATACATCCTTTGGAAAGCAAGAGCCACCATAGCCTGTTCCTGCGTATAAAAATCCATAACCAATCCGTGAGTCGGAACCAATCCCCTGGCGAACGGCCTCAATATCAGCGCCAACCGCATCGGCTAAATTGGCAAGCTCATTCATAAACGAGATGCGCGTTGCTAGCATTGCATTGGCAGCATATTTTGTAAGCTCGGCACTCTTTACATCCATGTAATAGGTGCGCTCATGATGACGATTAAATGGTGCATAGAGTTTGCGCATCAGTTCTTTGGCACGCAGTCCTGCGGCATCCTGATTGGTGCCAATCACAATGCGATCGGGGCGCATAAAATCCTCAACCGCAGCACCCTCCTTCAAAAACTCAGGATTGGAGACCACTGAGCACCATGTGAGATCCAAATTGCGCTTTTTTAATTCCTCGGTGATGGCTTCAGTCACTTTATCTGCAGTACCAACTGGCACCGTTGACTTATCAACGATGACCTTGGGACCGTTCATATGTTTGCCAATATTGCGTGCTGCCGCAATCACATACTGCAAATCGGCCGAGCCATCTTCATCTGGCGGGGTACCCACGGCAATAAACTGAATTTCACCATGCTGAACAGCCGCTGCCACATCGGTCGAAAATTGAATGCGTCCAGCCGCGCGATTACGGGCGATCATCTCTTGCAACCCCGGTTCGTAAATTGGAACTCCGCCCGAGTTTAAGATATCGATCTTTTTCTGATCGAGATCTAAACAGAAAACCGTATTACCGAGTTCGGCTAAACATGCCCCGGTAACTAATCCCACATATCCACTTCCAACAATAGTGACTTTCAATCTTTATTCCTCATTCAAAGTACTTACTAGATCATTTGAGTGATTGATTACATCGACGGGCCGCTCGGAACAGCGCCCTCAGTCCGTCGGGGTGAGTATGCCTCCCAATGATTACAACCAGGGCACTGCCAATAAAAACGCCTTGCCCGAAATCCGCAATTGCCACAGGTATAACGCGCCAAAGCAGTTGTCCGCTGCTTGAGTAACCCAAGGGTAGACTTAAGATCGGCTACCCGTGTCTCGGGACCCGTCACTTCTGCCAAGGCTAAACGCGTCTCCGCCAGTTTTGATAAAGCACTGAGTGTCGGAGAATGCTGCATGACATCAACTAACATGGCTTCGGCCGCCTGAGCCCCCCGAATTTGCATCATATGCTTATGCACGATGTCCAAGAGCTCCCCAATGGCTTGGGTTTTGAGAAGAACGAGTAATTGATCTAAACCAAGATCGACTTGGTTGACAGCATGATGTGCAGCCATCCACCGATCGGCTACTAAATGCATATAAGCGGGATTCTCTTTCGCCACAATTGCCCAGACATCAATCGCCTGTTGGGGGCGCTCATTGGCCAAGTAGTAATCACCCTGCAAGATTAAGGCTCTGGCATGGTTTGGAATTGCCGATAGGGCGTGATGGATGGCCCCATCTGCCTCAGGAAAATCAGCGCGTCTTAGCGCTTCTTGGGCAATCTCGCAATAAAACTGCGCAATCTCTAATTGATGGCTTTTATCCTGCAAGCCCTGAAGTTCATTAGCAGCAATAATGGCTTTTTTCCAGTCCTTCTCAATTTGATACATCTCGAGAAGACTTTCTTTGGCGGGTACGGCATATTTGCCAGCACCGACTTGATTGAGAGATGCCTCGGCTCGGTCTAATAGACCGGCACGCAAGAAATCGCGGCCTAACTCATATGCGGCATGATCTCGATCGCGCGGTTTCAAGTCTTCACGGTTGGCCAGATGCTGATGAACGCGAATCGCGCGCTCGGTCTCACCGCGACGGCGAAACAAATTACCCAATGAAAAATGCAGATCAACCGTTTCTGGATCCAATTGAGCAACCTTGACCAAGGTTTCAATCGCCTGATCTGGCTGCTCATTGAGTAATAAGTTTAGGCCCTTGAAAGTTGAGCGTTGCTGTTTAAGTCGTTCACGCTCTTCCTGCCTTGCCTCTAAGCGTAAATCCCAGCGAGAAGCTAGCCAACCCAAACCAAAAAATATGGGGATTAGGAGTAACCAACCAGTTTCAATTTGAATCATTTCAGTGGCAAATGAATAGACGTACTATTTTTAGATCCCTAAGAGATCTGCCACCACAGGATTAGGCACCCGAGCTACCCGAGTCAGAAGTAATTTTTTGATCAAGTGGCTTGTAATCAACGCGTTCACGGAGCTCTTTACCCGGCTTGAAATGCGGAACGCGCTTTTCTGGGATAAGAACCTTCTCACCAGATTTGGGATTGCGTCCAGTCCGAGCGGGACGATGATGCAAAACAAAGCTGCCCACACCACGTAACTCAATACGCTTGCCTTCAGCTAAGGCTTGGGTCATGGTGTCTAGCAAGGTTTTTACTGCTAGCTCAACATCCCGAGGCAGGAGTTGCGGGAACTGCTCCGCAAGACTCTCAACCAGCTCAGAACGGGTTATCGCTTGGTGCTCTTGATCTGACATAGTCTAATTAGCCCGCCACCCAAAGGGTGGCGGAATCACCTTAGCTTTGATTATCCATTTTCGCCTTCAACAGGGCGCCAAGATTGGTTGTGCCAGAGCCAGCATCACCCTGTAACTTATTCATGGCATCTTGTTGATCAGCGCTATCTTTTGCCTTGATCGATAAATTAATCGAACGTGATTTACGATCAATATTAATGATCATGGCAGTGACAGAATCACCCTCTTTCAGAGCATTGCGCGCATCTTCAACGCGATCGGTTGAGATCTCTGAGGCGCGCAGATAACCTTCGACCTCATCAGCGAGGGCAATCACAGCACCTTTAGCATCAACACTCTTCACGGTACCGGTGACCATGCTACCTTTATCACTGGTCGATGTGAAGTTGTTAAAGGGGTCGCCTGACATTTGCTTGATGCCAAGAGAGATACGCTCCTTCTCAACATCAATTGCCAAAACAACAGCTTCCAATTCATCGCCTTTCTTGAAGGCCTTAACAGCCTCTTCGCCAGGCTCATTCCAAGATAGGTCAGACAGATGAACTAAGCCATCAATTCCGCCAGGCAAGCCAATGAAGACACCAAAGTCCGTGATGGACTTAATTGCGCCTTTGATCTTGTCACCCTTTTGATGGCTACGTGAGAACTCTTCCCATGGGTTTGCTTTGCATTGCTTAATACCCAAGCTAATACGACGCTTATCTTCATCAATGTCCAGAACCATCACTTCTACTTCGGTTCCCAAAGCAACTGCTTTACTTGGAGCCACATTCTTATTGGTCCAATCCATTTCAGATACGTGAACCAAGCCCTCAATGCCGCTCTCGATTTCAACGAATGCACCATAATCGGTCAGATTGGTGACCTTACCAAATAGGCGTGTATTGGGTGGGTAACGACGAGCAATACCAACCCAAGGATCATCGCCCAACTGCTTAATGCCTAATGAAACGCGGTTTTTCTCTTGATCAAACTTCAGAATCTTAGCGGTTACCTCTTGGCCCACAGTCAGCATTTCGCTGGGGTGACGCACACGACGCCAAGCCAAGTCAGTAATGTGGAGAAGACCATCAATACCGCCAAGATCAACGAATGCACCGTAATCGGTAATGTTCTTAATGGTGCCCTGAACAACGCTACCCTCTTGGAGGTTAGACATCATCTTCGCGCGCTCTTCACCTTGGCTGGCCTCAACCACGGCACGACGCGAAAGAACAACGTTATTACGCTTACGATCTAGCTTAATGACCTTAAACTCCATGGTCTTGCCTTCATAAGGGCTGGTATCTTTAATTGGACGGGTATCGACGAGCGATCCAGGTAAAAAGGCACGAATGCCATTTACCATGACGGTCAAGCCGCCCTTCACCTTACCAGTCACTGTACCGGTAACGATCTCAGCCCCTTCAAGAGCTTTCTCGAGGTTCATCCAAGACGCAAGGCGTTTTGCTTTATCGCGTGACAAAATCGTATCGCCATAGCCATTTTCTAAGGCGTCAATTGCGACAGATACGAAATCACCAGGGTTGACTTCGAGCTCGCCCTGGTCATTTTGGAATTCTTCAACAGGTATGAATGCTTCGGACTTTAGGCCGGCATTCACAACCACAAAATTATGATCAATACGTACGACTTCGGCCGAAATAACCTGGCCGGTTTTCATATTAGAACGGGTTAGGGATTCTTCAAATAGTGCTGCAAAAGATTCAGACATGAGGTTCACTTTGTGCCGCCAATTACTGACGGGTTAGGTTAATAAAACTCAAGCTAGCGGTTTTTACCGTAGGTGCCAACTTAAGCGCCAAACTTCAACTTCTACTTTCACTTCTAATTTCTATTTACTTCTTGGTACCAAGACAGTACCTGCTCAACTGCCTGATCAATCGATAAATTCGAGGTATCGAGCAAATGTGCCCCTTCAACTTGTTTTAGAGGCGCGGTGGCTCGTTGAATGTCTCGAGCGTCTCGTTCCTGCAAATCTTGCAAAAGGACATCCATTCTAGCAGAAATTCCCTTAGCGATCAATTGCTTATATCGACGCTCTGCCCGAGCCTGCACACTAGCCGTTAAAAATACCTTCAAAACAGCGTCTGTAAAGATCCGGCTAGCCATATCCCGACCATCGGCCACTAAGCCAGGAGCCCTTCGAAACCCTCTTTGGAGGGCCAAAAGGGCATCTCTCACCTCTGGATAAACTGCAATTTGGGATGCCAAAACCCCAATGGATTCGTCTCGAATCGCCTCTGTGACATCCTCACCATCCAAGAAAATGAGTCCATTTTTAAACTCAATCTGTATAGTGAGGGCAAGCCCACCCAAGGCGCTGCAATCGGAAGGTGAAATACCCTTTTGCTGGCTAGCAAGCGCTACTAGACGATACAGGGCGCCGCTATCTAAATAATGGAACCCAAGACGGTTGGCAACTTGCATGGCCACGGTACCTTTACCTGAGGCAGTAGGTCCATCAATTGCGATAACCGGGGGAGGACTCAACCCAATACTCCTTTATAGGAAATTAATACGTGATTCGCGCTAACTCTGAAAAGTAATGCGGAAAGGTTTTAGCAACGCATAAAGGATCATTAATTAAGATTGGCTTTGGACCAAATGCTGCTAGAGAAAAACACATCGCCATCCGATGATCATCATAGGTATCGATTCCCTGCGGTGGAGTCTGCCATTGCTCATCAGTTAATGGATGAATCTCAATAAAATCCTCGCCCTCATGAACCACTGCCCCTAATTTACGCAACTCGGTTGCCATGGCCGCAATTCGGTCTGTTTCTTTGACCCGCCAGCTGGCGATCTTCTCTAAGCGAGTTTTTCCTTGAGCAAATAATGCCATCATAGCGAGAGTCATCGCTGCGTCTGGGATTGTGGTGCAGTCAATCGTAATCCCTCGCAATCTTCCATCGACATGAATAACGCCGCTGGTCTCAAGAAAATCATCGCCACGTAGCACTCTTGCTCCCATTTGTTCGATGGCATCTGCGAAGGCAATATCCCCCTGAATGCTATTTTTACCAACCCCAAGAACGCGCACTGGGCCACGGCCTAGAACGCCGGCAGCCAAAAAATAAGATGCGGAGGATGCGTCGCCCTCGACCCAGAGTGTTTGAGGGCTTTTGTATACGGCTCCAGCTTGAGTGGGCGCAATCACAAACTGATGGGGCGTTGGGTTACTGACCTCAACCCCAAACCGGGCCATCAATTGAATTGTGATGTTGATGTACGGTCTAGAAATTAATTCACCGATCACTTCGATCTGAATTGGTTTACGGGCTACGAGAGGCAGTGCCATCAATAAAGCCGTTAGAAATTGGCTGGAGACATCGCCCCTAACCCGAATCACCTCTGGCAAGACAAGCTTGCCTGCATGGATTTGAATCGGTGGATAACCAACCGCTTGCTCATAATTGATTTGTGCACCAATTTGCGAGAGTCCGTCAACTAAATCACCAATCGGTCGCTCGTGCATCCGCGGTACTCCAGAGAGTCGATACTCACCCTCTTGCATGACTAATGCTGCAGTGAGCGGCCGAATGGCAGTTCCGGCATTTCCCATGAATAAGTCAGCGCGCTTGACCGGGAAAACGCCAGCACAACCTGTCACCTCACAATCATGACCATGATCCTCAGCCTTTACACCCAATTGACGCAAGGCATTACGCATCACCTGGGTATCATCGGCATCAAGGAGTTGTTTAAGTATGGTCGTACCGCTTGCTAATGCAGCAAGCAACAACGCCCGATTTGAAATACTTTTTGATCCAGGCAGGGTCATCTGCCCCTTGGCACCTTGGAAAGGTCCAATCTGTAATGACTCGCTCGCCATTACGACTCTTCCCATCGTTTGCGAGCTTCACTGGCTTTCAGAAAAACCTTCTCAAGTGCTTGCGAATCCTCCTTGGCAATCAGGTCACGAAGAGCATTTGTAATCACGAGATACTGGTCTAGCTCTTTCAAAATCGCTGATTTATTAGCAAGGCAAATATCGCGCCACATCTCAGGGCTCGAAGCAGCAATCCGCGTGAAATCCCGAAATCCAGCCCCAGCGTGGCCAAGCTTTTGCTCAGCATCTTCGGAGTTCAGCACGCTCGTCATTAATGCGTATGACAGCAAATGAGGCAAATGCGAAACCGCTGCGTAGATTGCATCATGCTGAATCGCTGATATCCGTTTAATGCGCGACCCCAATGCCTGCCAAAAACTCTCAACCAGAGCCACATCTGCTGCCGAGTTCTCTTGCAACTGACAAATAATGGTTTGTTTTCCCTGAAATAAATCGGCCTTCGCTGCCACCACACCATGCTGCGCACCACCTGCAATGGGATGGGCCGGAACAAATTGACAGGCCTTCTTACCCAAAACCTCTTTAGCCGCCGCAATCAGATCACTTTTAGTACTACCGGCGTCAGTAATCAATGTGTGCGGATTGAGATGTGACTCAATCGTTTGAAAACATGCGCGCATTTGCGCAACAGGCACGCACAAAATAATCCACTGGGCTTTTTTACTTGCGCTCACAAGATCATCGATGCGATCAATCGCCCCTAATTTTTTGGCCTCTTCAAGATTGCTTTCACTTCGACCGACGCCGATCACTTCGGTAACGACCCCCGCCTTTTTGAGCGCTAAGCCGATCGATCCACCAATCAAACCAACGCCAACAATGGCGACTGTTCCAAACTGATTTTGGCTCATGCAGTACCCTGTGGCTTACTTAAAATGGCGCCAAGCGCTTGAATGCAAATAGTATTCTCTTCTGGTAAACCAATCGAGATTCTGAGCCACTGAGGTAGCCCATAATTACCAACGGGTCGTACAATCACACCCCTCTTTAATAGCTCACGGTTGACGCGTGCACCCGCTTCGTCATCATCGCCCACCCTCACTAAAACAAAATTTCCAGATGAGGGCAGATAGGTTAAGCCCATTTGCTCAAATGCCTGTATCAATTGTTGATAACCGGCTCGATTTAGTTCATAGCCTTGCTGTAAAAATGCTTCGTCACCTAGAGCTGCAATAGCAGCGGCTTGCGCCAAACTATTCACATTAAATGGCTGTCGAATCCGGTTTAATAAATCAGTTAAATGGGGTTGCGCGATACCATATCCAATACGTAACCCTGCTAATCCGTAGGCTTTTGAAAAGCTGCGTGAGACTACTAAATTAGGATATTTTTTTACCCAAGCAATCGCGTCGTAGCGCTGCTCTGGGGAAAGGTACTCGTTATATGCCTCATCTAACACCACCACGACATGCGCAGGCATCTCAGATATAAATGCTTCAATCGCTTTTGGCTGTAGGTAACTACCGGTTGGATTATTTGGGTTCGCTACGAATACCAACTTGGCAGTCTCCCCGAGTGATCGAATGGTCTGCAGCATGGCCGGCAGATCATGTCCGTAATTGGCATCGGCAGCAACCTCCACTGCTTTTGCGCCAATCGCTTTGGTTGCCAAAGGGTAAACCGCAAACGCGTGTTTAGAAAATACGACGGCATCGCCAGCGTGCGCTACCGCTCTAGCGATAAGCTCCAAAATATCATTGCTACCATTTCCCAAGGTAATCCAGTCTTCTGGAACCCCCAGCCGCTTGGATAAAACGCTCTTAAGCTCAAAACCATTGGAATCTGGATAGCGGCCCAGATCATTGGCGGCCCGCAACATTGCTTCCTTAGCCGACGTTGGCATACCCAATGGATTTTCATTGGAGGCCAACTTCACGATCGTACTTTCGTCTAAACCAAACTCCCGCGCCACTTCGCTGATGGGTCTACCACCAACATAGGGTGCAATTTCATGCACATGATCTAAGCCAATTTTTTTGGTCATGAATGAAAGTCTTAATTTTTAGCGCGCGGATAGGAGCCCAGGTTTTTATAAAAGGCAGCAATCGTTTTTAACTCAGCAATTGCCGTGGCTACTTTGCCATTACTCGCATGCCCATCAATATCGATATAAAAATGGTATTCCCAAGACCCCTTGCGGGCTGGTCGTGATTCAAACCGCGTCATGGACACTCCATGTTTTGCTAATGGCCCTAACAAGTGATGAACGGCTCCAGGTTGATTGGCGACCGACAGCACCAAAGATGTCTGATCATGACCGCATGGTTGACATGCATATTGGCCGATCACGACAAACCGCGTACGATTGTTTGGATCATCTTGAATCTGCGCTGAAACAATTTGCAAACCATAAGCCAATTGAGCCGGCTCACCAGCAATCGCGGCAATACTTGGATCTTGACTGGCCATCCGCGCAGCCTCGGCATTACTACTAACAGCCTGCCGATGCAATTGAGGCGCATGCATGCTTAACCATTGTTGGCATTGAGCCAAGGCCTGAGCATGAGCGCAAACTGTTTTTACACCATCCAAACTTCCATGCTTGGTTAAGAGGTGATGCCGAATGGGCAAGACTACCTCACCACTAATTTGCAATGGACTTTCTAGCAATAAATCCAAGGTACGCGAAACAGCTCCTTCACTGGAGTTCTCAACAGGCACTACCCCAAAAGTAGCGACCCCTTTTTCAACCGCCTTAAACACCTCATCCAAGCTCGCGCATGGCAAGCCGTCAATCGACTGCCCAAAAAATTCATGCGCCGCCTGTTCCGAGAAGGTACCGGTTGGACCCAAATAAGCGATAGTTTGCTTGGATTCAAGTGCACGACATGCTGACATGATCTCGCGCCAGATCGCAGCAAGACCATCTGGCAGCAACGGGCCAGGATTCTTTTGTAAAACATTCTGGATTACCTGGCTCTCTCGCTCAGGACGAAAAATAGGGGCTGATGACTCATTTTTAATATGGCCAACCGCTTGGGCCGCCTTTGCGCGCTTCGATAAAAGCTCCAAAAGCTCTTGATCGATCGCATCAATCTGGGCACGTAGCGGAGCTAAGCGCTGATCATCATTTGACATTAGGCACGCCTTTCGAACTCACGCATGAACTCCACCAAGGTCTCAACGCCAGCAATTGGCATGGCATTGTAAATACTAGCGCGCATCCCTCCTGCGGCCTTATGACCTCGGAGGGCTGCCAAACCTGCAGCACTGGATTGCTCCAAAAACTCTGCATTTAAACCTTCATCTTTCAGAAAAAATGTGACGTTTGTTCTCGAGCGACACATTGGATCCACGCGATTTTCATACAAGGAGCTTCCATCAATCAACTCATAGAGCATGTTTGATTTCAATTGACTACGGCGCTCCATCTCTTCTACCCCACCTTGCCGCTTGATCCATTCAAATACTAAGCCCGAAACATAAATTGGGAAAGTGGGTGGAGTATTGAACATCGATTGATTAGCCGCCTCCTTGGCCCAATCCCAGATTGAGGGGGTAATAGGCATCGCATGCCCCATCAAGTCCTTGCGCACAATCACAATGGTGACCCCCGCGGGACCAATATTCTTCTGTGCGCCAGCGAAAAGTACACCACACTCGCTCACATTCATCGCTTTTGAAAGAATATTGCTCGAGATATCAGCAACCAATGGGGTCTTGCCAAGCTTTGGAAACCCAGAGAATTCAACGCCGCCAATCGTCTCATTAGCGCAGATATGCACATAGGCCGCATCTTCGGACAAGGTCCATGTTCTTTGATCTGGAATCGACTGAAACCCCTGCGCCTGGGAACTCGCAGCGATGTGAGCTTCCCCGTATTTTTGCGCTTCCTTGACTGATTTCTCAGACCAAATCCCGGTCACCACAAAATCTGCCTTGGGTTTCTTGGCTAAGGGCATCAGGTTCATCGGAATCGCCGCATTTTGACCAATCCCCCCACCTTGCAAGAGCAAGATTTCGTAATCGTTTGGAATGCGCATAAGCTCGCGAAGATCGGCTAAGGTTTTTTCATAGACCGCCATAAACTCTTTGCTGCGGTGACTGATTTCCATCACACTGGTACCGAGGCCCTGCCAATTCAACAGTTCATCGCGTGCTTGCTCCAAAACCTCTTCAGGTAAGGTTGCTGGGCCCGCTGCGAAGTTATAAATGCGGCGGTCAAAACTCATCATGAAGTCCGGTTAGTCGAAGCTTTGCTTAGGCATCAGGCGCTGTGTCGGATTCGCTGTTACCTTGCTCATCGCCTACGTCGTCGCCCTCCTCATCCGAATCACTCTCTGCGATGCGCTGCAATCCAGATAAATGGGTTCCCTCATCGACGTTAATTAGAGTGACACCCTGTGTGGCACGACCCATCTCCCGAATCTCAGATACCCGCGTACGAACGAGTACTCCACCAGTAGTAATCAACATAATTTGGTCTTCTGGGGAAACCAGAGCAGCAGCAACCACTTTGCCATTGCGCTCGCTCGTCTGAATTGCAATCATGCCCTTCGTTCCGCGACCATGACGAGTGTACTCAGCAATCGGGGTGCGCTTACCGTAACCATTCTCGGTCGCAGTTAACACACTATTTGGTGCTGCGGCATCTTCAACCGCTGCTACAGACCCCTCTGCAACTTCAGCAGGGGCAACTAGCATCGCAATCACTTCTTGCCCATCCGAGAGGTTCATGCCGCGGACACCGCGGGCAGTACGACCCATTGGGCGCACATCGTTCTCATCAAAACGAACAGCCTTACCTGCATCTGAGAAC
>JACCDV011219562.1_pt1 | contig 15639 bp, 16 predicted proteins | sample 7446131 | NCBI WGS metagenome assembly JACCDV01 (sample SAMN15323448, study PRJNA562643) | freshwater metagenome | isolation source: river surface water | place: USA:Blue River Watershed | collected 2017-08-17 | reverse complement strand
ATTAGAGCGATTGGTCCAGAAAGTCTGCTACCCAAAGATTTGAATGTCATGGGTGTCAAGATTTATAACAATATCGAAGAGGGGCTTGAAGGTGTCGATGTCGTCATGACTCTCAGAATCCAAAAAGAAAGAATGGAAGCGCATCAGATTCCGCAGGGCGATGAGTTCTTCAAGCAATGGGGCTTAACCAAAGAAAGGCTTCAATTAGCTAAGCCCGATGCCATCGTGATGCACCCAGGTCCTATGAATCGTGAAGTAGAAATTGCCAGCGATGTGGCCGATGGCGAGCAGGCAGTCATTCTCAAGCAGGTCACCTTCGGAATTGCGGTGAGAATGGCTGTCATGTCCATCGTGGCAGCTCACTAAAGCCAATATGGATACTTGGTCTTATAGTTGGGCCATCAGAAATCTAATCGCTGAGTTCTTAATGCCGTCGGACATTTTCTTGATTGTCATGCTCATGACTCTCTTGATCAACAAAAGATCCTGGTTAAGAAATACATTGATTGTGGCCAGCGTCATGAGTCTATGGTTCACTAGCACCAATTACTTTGCCATCCAGATAACAAACTTGCCGGATATGTTCTTGATTGGCCGCAGCCTCTTACTCTTAATATTTAAAATCTAGGCTCTAACGCTCAGCACCCTATTTCCAACATTAGGTTTGTTAAAGACCCCTCTTCTGCGATTATTGTTTTAGGGGGTGGGCGACGCAAGGGATCAGTTGAAGTCCCCGAATATCAAAGTCAAGATGTAAGTACCCAGGCTGCAGAAAGATTACTACATACAGCTCGCTTGGCTAGGACTTTAAATATCCCCATTTTGGTTACTGGCGGGGCACCAGATAGAACAACAAAGGATGAATTCTCAGAAGCTCAAGTGATGGCAAAAGTTCTTCGGCAAGAATTGGGTATTAATGCCAGGTGGATTGAGGATCAATTGAATACGACGGAGGAAAATCTTAAAAATAGTCTGGCGATTCTCTCAAGGAGAATATTGAAAAAGTCTATCTCGTGCCCCATTTTTAGTATATGCCCAGAGCTGTGCAAACAGTCAAAGCAATTAAAAAATGATCAACAGCAAGATCAAAAGGAAGGTTTTAAGCCCAACCCTACTGTGGAACAAAAACGGGTCAACATAGCTGTGATTGCCGCGCCCCACGGCTACTATCAAAAAAGAGCAATTCACGCCATTAGATTTTTATCCAAGTAGCGATGGCTTTCAAAGAACTCGCTGGATCTTTCATGAGTTATGGGGTGCGCTCTAGTACCGTATTAAATAATAAAAATTATAAATTTAGGGCGTTCCACTTTGGAACTCAGCTAACTACAAAGAATTTATGAGCGATTTACAAAATAACTGACCTAGTAATCATCCGAACTTAGTGGAAGATGAGATTTCCGTTAAAGATATCATTGATTTTTTGATCGAGCATTGGAAAACCATCCTCGGTTTTGGTGTGGCTAGTTTGGTTGCTGCATTGATGTTTGCGTTTTTGATGCCATCTCAGTACGAGGCTAAAGCTCAAATTAAAGTGGCTCAAATCGGGGTCAATAATAATAAGAATATGAACCCTCTGGGAGTTGATGCTGAAGAGTCTGCCTTATTGATTGCCCGTATGATGCTGCCAACTAGTTTTGATTCAACTAAGATTGATCACTGTGGCTTGAATGCTGAAAAAGATGCCGCTGAAGTTTTGTCCAAAAAAGTAAAGCTCTCGGCTCTTAAAGGAGATCCTTCGGTGGTTGATTTAAGTATTCAAGCAGAGTCTAAAGAGTTAGCTAATGCTTGCGTTGCGGCTACCTTTGATTTAATTAAGCAGACGCAAAAGGCCATTGCTGATCCATTTATTATTGAAGCAAAATCGAAGTTATCAGAATATCAAAAACGTTTGGATGATAGCCGTAGTGTGATGTTGCGAGCGGATAAATCAGGCGCTGCTCTTTCTGCTGCATATTTAGCAAACAGAGATGAAGTGAAGTACTTGATGGATGAAGTCATTCGTTTGCAAGACTTCATTACTTCATGTGATACTCGAATGACTCAACTCACAGCCCCCATTTATGCTATTGATCATCCAGTTTTTCCAAAAAAGCGCCTCACTGTGACGGTGGGTCTCATGGCCGGTCTTTTCCTAGGTTTACTGTTTGTCATGGGTCGTCATGCTTATCGGCGCATGTATCCGAGTTCAACTCTCTAAAGACTCTCAAGGGATGTGTAGATACGATGCCTTGGTATGTGATTCACACAAAACCTAGTCAGGAATTCAGGGCCCAAGAGAATTTATCTTATCAGGGATACCTAACATATCTGCCTACCTGCCAAGTAGAAAGAGTCAAGCAGGGCAAGCTCGTTTTAGAAAAACAAGCACTCTTTAAGCGTTATCTATTCATTGAATTAGATGAGGTAGATGCCAATTGGATGCCTATTCGCTCCACGCGCGGGGTTCATCAATTACTCGTTTGGCCCATTTCTAAAAAACCTATTCTGGTCAAAGATGAACTCATTGAGGCGTTAAAAAATCAAGATATGCAAACGCAACGTCAAGAGTTGTTTACTCCTGGACAGAGCCTAAATATTGTTCAGGGTGCTTTTAAGGGTATTCAAGGGCTCTTTCAAAAACTGCAAACTTTGGCTGACGGTGAGCTGAGAGCTCATCTATTGATTGATTTTTTAGGTAAGCAACAAGAATTATCCGTACCCGTCGCGCAAGTCAAATTAGTCTGAGACTTACTTCAATTTTGAGTAAGAGACATTTTTCTAGTAATTAGGCCTCAAATTATTTCAGCCAGCGAGGAGTTTTGAACTTTACAACTGCTTAGTACATCCATACATGAGTGACGCAGAATAAAAAGGCACATAACTGTAAGATCAAGTAACGCCCCGCCAGATCAGCGCCGGAAAGACGGCCATTGAAGAAAAAAGCTAGATATAGGGTGAAGTCTCAGCATTTCTGACAAATGATGCGCTATGGTCATCATTAACTTCCGCCCAGCGAACGATACGAAGATAAATAATCGAGTGAAAGTGAGCGCCATCAGGTAAAACTGGGTTCTTACCTTGATGCACTTTGCGTCACCAATTCGTAAATAAAGTCTCAAAGATGGGGTAGGCATTGATCATTAATGTGAACCATGGTGATACGCTGGGGTTATAACTGACAATCAAGATGGACAGGACGGCGATATAAAAGCTGATCAGCTAGTCGCCACCATCGCCCAGAAAGATGGGCCCATGAGGATAGTTCCAAATGTAAAAACCAGCAATGGTTCTAATCATCAAAAGTGATAGGGTCAGAATTGCAAAATCTCCTATTTTAAATGCTACGTAGACAATGGCTAATAGGGTAATCATCGCCACCATGCTGGCTAAACCGTTGAAACCATCGATAATATTGTATGCATTAGCTAGTCCTGTGATTGCTATGAGGGTATTGATACCGAAAATGTGAGCCAGCGTAATTTGACTGCCTAGGAAGTAAATCTCTGCATATGCACCAATGACAGTCACCTTTAGGCGTAAAATTAGATGAGGACTCTACTAACAATCAGAGTGCCGAGAGCGGGAATTAGCATTACTCACTTCATTCACTTTATTGATTTAAATCAGATAGTTAGGATTTGAGTCAAATACCTTTTGTTCAGTCATTGAACAAAACTTTCCAAAGTATTAAAATGAGCCATATTCACTCATTTGGTGCGACAAGGGTGGCAGCGTCCTAAATCTCTAATTTTCATGAATAGTCCTCATAAACCTCTCCAGGAAGAAATGCGTTATCGGGTGATGCAGTTATTGCAAGAAGACCCGGATTTAACTCAACGCGAATTGGCTGAAAAGCTAGGGGTCAGTGTGGGCGGCGTGAACTATTGCTTAAAGGCGCTGGTCGATAAAGGGTGGGTGAAAATGAAAAACCTTACACACTCAAAGAATAAATTTGGCTATGTGTATGTGTTGACGCCTCATGGTTTGTCTGAGAAGGCAGAACTCACTGGTCGATTTTTGAAAAGAAAAATGGCTGAATATGAAATTATTAAGAATCAAATTAAAAATCTTAAAGCTGAACAAAAAGCTATAAGAAAAAAATAATTAACTATTAGGGTAAATTTCATGATTCAGTCAAATAAAGTAATAGTAGTTGATGTAGATGGAACACTTACGCTGGGGAAGCAAGAAGGAGTGAATTATGGGTCAGAACTTGTTTGCACGAGAATGAAAAGCAAATTAATTTCACTCAAATCAGAGGGGTACTGGATTATCTTGTATACAAGTAGGAATATGCGGACTCATGAGGGAAATATCGGAGCCATCATGAAGCACACGGCCCCAATTCTTATTGATTGGTTAGGAAAGAACGAAATACCATATGATGAGATTCATTTTGGAAAGCCATGGTGCGGTCATAATGGTTTTTACATTGATGACCGGGCGGTAAGGCCAAGAGAATTTGTTGAGCATTCGATGGAGGAGATATCAGCCTTGTTTGAGCGAGATAGGCTAACTCCATGAAAAAGTTTCGCGTTATAGTGCCTAGTTGGTCTCCTCTTACCGTGGAGATGCAAGCAGAAACTGGCTGTCAATATCCAGCTTTCATAAGCTTGGGTGGGGAGCCACTTTATGCACATATTCTTCATTCTTATGAGGCCATTAGAAATGAGGCAGAGTTTGTAGTAATCTTGCCTGAAGAGGCCCCCTCATTGAACACTAATCTTTTTAAAGATTATGACGTCAGTACATTACGCATTAGCTCTAGTAGTAGCATTGGAGATACCGTTTCTGCTGCTATGCATGACTTGACTCCCAAGCAATCAGTTGTAGTACACATGGCGGATACACTAATTTCATCGCATGATTTCAATTATGCTGACGATGTCCTTTATGTTGAATTACGTAGTGATTTATATCGTTGGACTAGCGTTCATAAGGATATTAACGGAGTTATTAAAATCCTAAAAGATCGTGATCAGAGTGGATCTAGCCATGAACAAATGGTTTTTGTGGGCGTGTTCATTTTTTCAGAAGGTCTACTTTGGCGCGATCAATTAAGCGAAGCTCTGTTAGCTCATAATCCTGAAACTGAAGTTGACCCATTTTTTTCTGCTATTGAAGCTTATTCTAAGATACAAGATGTTCAGCTTAAACGTCCTGAATTTTGGTATGACTGTGGTCATGTCGACTCTTTTTATGAGTCTCGATTGAATTACCAAAATCTTCGCCACTTTAATTCGCTTACCTATGATTCAGAGCGAGCCATAGTGACTAAACGTTCACATCATTTAGAAGCCTTTCGCCATCAAGTTCGTTGGTTTAGACAGGTGCCTGATGAATTAAGCTCCTTTTTGCCCCGTATTTATGATAGTTCTGATGGTGCTTCACCCTTTATTTCGATGGAGCTTTTATCGATTCCAAGCTTGAGTGAAGTATTTGTAAGTGGCAGATTACAGTTAGGGGCGTGGAATGATGTTGCAAGAAAGGTTAATAGCATTCAATTAATGCTGCACAAATATGCATTTTCATCAACTATCGCTCAACAGATTGCTGCAGATGTTTACATAACAAAAACTTTGAAGCGTATTGTTGAGTTCTGCAAACAGCGACCAGATGCATGCAAAATTTGGGTAGATGTATTAGGTAAAAAGTTCAGTTTGGAGGATGTTATTCAAACCATTGAAAGTTATGTAAAAAAATCTAAATTGCTTGACATTGAATTTTTGACGCCTATTCATGGAGATATGTGTTTTAGTAATATCATGTATGACCCCCGAGGAAAGAACATAAAGTTAATTGATCCAAGGGGTGAATTTGGTATTCCAGGTATTTATGGCGACCCTAGATATGACAAGTCCAAATTAAGGCATTCATATTCTGGTGGGTATGACTTTATAGTATCAGACCTTTTTGAGGTCTCCCTATCGGCTAACGGACTACTTAATTGCAATATCAATCGGAATGACTACCACGCTATGGTTAATCAAATTTTTGATGCCATCATATTTCATGACGATGAGGAGCAGCGACAGCAGTGCGATGCAATACAAGCATTACTTTTCCTGGGTATGCTGCCACTTCATATCGATAAGCCAGATCGACAATTGGCTATGTTGTATGTTGGGTTGACTAAGTATGTCAACAATTTGTAAAGGAAAGAATAAATGACTGTTCTTGTAACCATGGCTGGATCTGGTAGTCGATTTCGTCTTGAGGGATATAAAGTTCCTAAATTCATGATTCGCGCAAAAGGGAAAACTTTATTTGAGTGGTCAATGAGCTCATTACGTAATTTTTTTGATCAACATTTCATCTTTGCATGTCTAGAAGAGCATGACAGTAAATGGATTTCACAGATGGCTGCTGAAATTGGTATTGGTAATGCAACCATTCAGTCGAGAAGTCAGGTAAGTCTTGGGCAGGCTCAGACAGCTTATGATGTTTTGGGTCATGTTAACAAGAGAGATGCGCTTTGGATATATAACATTGACACATATATTGAAGAGGGGGTCACGCCTACAGATATTTCTGGTTATCAGGGTTGTGTGCATGTATTTGAATCATGCAATAGTGCAATGAGTTTTGTTCGTTATGACGATAGCGGTCGAGTGGTTGAAATAGCGGAAAAAAAAGTGATTTCCCCATGGGCAACAGTCGGTGTGTATGGATTCGAAAGCGCAACGCTTTATAGTGAACTATATAAGGAGGTATATCGATCTTCATTCAAAAACGAAGTGAATGGGGAGAGGTATGTGGCTCCCATGTATGATTGGATATTGAGGTTGGGAGGGAGTATAAATTCGCCACGTCTTTCACATTCCTTCGTTCATGTTCTAGGCACCCCCCAAGAGTTATTAGATTTTGATCCTCATGCGCTTCCACCAACTGGTAATTAAAGACTTTTAAAAAATATCTCAAATTGATAAACTTTCTTTAGTTGATTGATTACCTCGACTCTATTTCAAGTATTAATTTTGTTGATCGCAATAACTTAAAGAATTCAATTAAATTTTTTTGTTAAAAAACGAGTTATTAGTTTGGTAACAATAGGCATTGTGAAAGTAAATTAAAGGGATGCGTGCATCTATACGTTGGTAGCGAATCTGACTTAAAAATACCCTGATCCGATAATGAATTGGGTATTGGCGGCATAGAGGGACCCTGGAGACTGTTCATTCTTGGAATCAAGTATATTTGCTTCCAGCTTAATCGATTAAGTCTGGAAGTACAATTTTCAAAAAACTAATTTACCTGTCTTCGTATCCGGAGGCGTTTCTGATACGACAACAAAAGAAGAGTTATCGGAAGCAGAGTTGATGGTCTTAGTTTGAAACAATGAATTTTCTATCGCAGCACGATGGGTCGAGAAACAATTAAACAATAAGGATCAAAATACTGGAGAAACTCTGAAAGTTTTGCCAGAAAATTCAGTGGAGTGATTTATTTGGTGACTGACTTCTTATATACACCAAGAGCTATCCAGTCCTTTAAGCAAGCGAGCAGGTCTAGGGAGCAAGAGATTCGGATTATTCCAATTGCAACTTCATTTTTTAGGATTGAAAAATTAACCCCTAAAGGATTATTATCAGTTAAATCTATAAATTTATATAGATTATTTCGTCGTATCAACTAATAAATAGTAATTTATATAAGCAATATTTATACTGAGACAATGACTTGGTGCCTAATTCAAACTAAATCTCGCTCGGAAAAGTTGGCTCTAGCGAATTTAACCAATCAGGGCTGCGAATGTTACCTGCCCATGATGAAGGCTGAGAAAGTCATCAATAAGCAAATTGAAGTTCAAAAAGTTCCGCTTTTTCCGCGTTATTTATTAATTTAGATTTGGATTTTGACTCAAAAAGTTGGGCTCCGATAAGGTCAACTTGCGGAGTGAGTAATTTGGTCAAGTTTGGTGAAACCCCAGCAAAGATTCATGATGAGCTCGTTAAGCACATATTTACAAGGGAGCATTTATCAGACTCTAAAATCAAGCCTCTGTATGAAAAAGGTCAAACATTGAAAATAGTTGATGGGCCATTTTCTGGCTTTGAGTCTACATATCAGGGCATTGATCCTCAAATGCGAGTGATGGTACTAATTGAATTTATGACAAAGCCACTAATTTTGAAAGTTAAGCTGACACAAGTTGAAAAATAAGAACAAAAGCCTATTTTGGTTGAAAAAACTAGTAATATTGATAATATTCAACTTTATACTGTAAGAATTTATTCATCCGCGATTGCTGATCGTGACACAGCTCGGCGGTAACGTGCTAAGAACCAATGCAAACATTTACCCCTCTTTGTTTTATCCTGGATGTCGATGACATTGGGTTTCCCCTGGTCGAGTTTGATGTCGAAGGTAAGATTTGCGCAGTTCGCGCATTCAAGGGCTGAGTATGGTTGAGCCTTTGAGGTTTGCTCTATACCGGCCTCATGCGGAAATTTGGTTCCGCAATAATCTTGGCCGCATCCTTCGGAGAGATTTGATGCCTAATAAATATGCCCCATTTTTGGACTATTTATGCCGGGCGAGTGAAATTGAAATGATTTTTGTCTCGCGTCTGGATGGTGGCCTGCTGATGCGACTGGGTGATGCTTTCCAGCTTTGGCTCTGGTCCTATTTTACCGGCTTCAGCGGTACACGAATTGCTTGGATGGTGCCGGATGTGGAGCGTGCTCAGGTTCTATTCCTCATGCACTATGGAAACCTGACCTACGAAAGGCAAGAGGAGGCGAAGCGTAAGTTTGAAGTGGCCCAGGCGCTGGGAAGTCTTCGGTTGTGCAAGGTGGTGCACATGACTCACTATGTCTACTGTGTGAACACTGGTGCCGCAAATCTGAATGCCTTGACCCCTAACCTCCTGGTAGCAGAAAGTAATTTGGCCGACCATTCTGCTTTCTATCGAGCCCATTTTTCAGGGGTTAGTGCGCCGTTTGCTTGCTTGCCCTACACAGCGGCGGAGCGCTTCCGGAAATATAAATCCTGGGCGCAGCGAAGCAACAAAATGGTAGTTACAGGCTCCATTACCTACAAGATGAAAGATCCGGCGTTCTGCGAATTCTTTCAGACGCAGGAACTGCAGCCTATGCGGCGCAGGCTGTTTGAGGCGGCATCAAGCTACATATCTGAAATGGATTGTCTTATTTCCGATCTGGACTCTACGAGAAAAGAGGCGAGGCCGAGTCGCTTGCGCCGGACGTGGAATTTATTGAGACGAATTACTGGCGCTCGTGCGCAGGGTGATTACTACAAGCGTGATATTGTAGAAATCTACAACAGCTACACGATGTTCGCCGTTCCTGAAGAGATTTGCGGTTTGCCTGCGATAGGATTTGTTGAGGGTATGGCCTGCGGCAGCGCATATCTCGGTGTTGAAGGGCCTATGTATCGAGATTTAGGCATGGTGCCAGGTGTGCATTACATCGCCTATGACGGCAGTATTGAGCATTTGATGGCAAAGGTTCGAGAACACCAGAGAGATCCAGAGCGCACCAAAGCCATTGCAGATGCAGGTAGAGAATTTGTGCACACGACCTTGAGAGCGGACGCGGTTTACGGCGCATTTATCCGGTCTTTGCATGGCCTAGTGACCGCCTCGGAGCTTCGGGAATGACAGTGCAGCCGGCCAATGGTAACCTCGTGCTACCCCCACCCCTGGTTCTCGCCGGCATGTTGAACACGGGCATCGGCTTGCTCAGCGCAGCACTGACATTTTTGAGCCTCGCACTCATTGCCAGCAGATTCGGAGGCAGCGCAGGCACAGATGCCTACTTCTATTTGCTTTCTCTCGTCACCGTTGGCACAGCCTTGCTCGGTGGAATTTTGTCTGCTGTGCTGCTGCCTATGTTGGTCGAGGTTCGCGTGAAGTTCGGATTGGTCCAGGTAAGTGAATTAGCCAGTCAGCTGCTGGCATGGCTGCTGCTGCTCTGTTCGCTGTTGGCGCTAGCGCTTGGGCTGTTTCACGGATCTTTTTTTGCCTTTGCCAGCCGGTTCTCTGCCGACCAGATGCAGGCGCAGCACGCCATTTTGGGCTTGCTCGCCCCCGTGCTGGTTTTCTCGGTCCTAGCCGAATACCTGCGGATTTTGCTCCTTGGGGTCAGCCGCTATGTGGCGGCAGCCTGCCTGGCCCTGGTGACACCAGCAACCCTTGTGATTGTGTTGTTCTTGGACCGCTCACTTTCAGAGGCTGAGTTGGCCACGGCCTTGGCCCTCTCCAGGGGCTTGATGTTGGCCGCGGCCATGTTTTTATTGATGCGCGCAGGTGTGCGACTTCTGCCGCGCTTTGGTGGAGGTGCTCCTCTGGCCAGGTTTGCCCGCATCTCTGCTCCCTACGCGGCGGCCAGTGTCATCACCCAGCTGTCAGTCTTTTTTTTCGACTACATGGCCTCTGGCCTGGGCACGGGCGTATTGACCGCTGTTACATTGGCGCACCGTATCTTCGCTTTGCCGCTGATGCTTCTGGTCACTCCTATGCTGGACATCGCTCGGGTTCGATTAGCTGAGCTCAGGGCCACTAACGATCAGTCGGCGTTCCAGCGTCAGTACGATCAACTGTCTGTGCTGGTGCTCTATTTGGCACTTCCCGCTGCTGCCTTGTTGTTCATTTTTCCGGGTGAGATTGTAGCCCTTCTGTTTCAGCGAGGCGCGTTCAACGCGCAGGACGCCGAGATTGCTGCGGCCTGTCTGAAAGTGCTCGCTTTGTCTGTGCCGTTGGGTTGTTTTTTCACCCTCAATGGTCGGGTGGTGGAGTCGTTTCAGCAACTGAACCTGCCCTCGCTCCTGGGAACCATCGGAAATTTCTGCCTCATGGTAATGACCTATATTCTGGTCGGTACGATGGGCTTCATCGGCATTCCTCTGTCTCGGTTGTTGGTGGACCTGGGTTACCTGCTTCCTTTTGGCTTGTGGATGCTGCATCGTCACGGGGTTCATGTACGCTTTGTTTCTCTGGGTAAGGCCCTTCTGCGAGCTGGATTAGCCTGTGCAATCCCTGTATTCCTGGCCCTGTGGCTTCAGTCGGGCTTGATGGCCGGTGGTAGTACAGTTCCCGCCACTTGGGCTCTGGTGACGGTGGTAGCTATGGGTGTTTTCTATGCAGTCCTGTTGTGGGTGCTGGATCCGCAGGCACGACTGGCCCTTCGGTCCCTGAAAGGCCGTGCATGATGCTCAATACCATCCTCGCCATGCTTCGAATAGAGAGCATTGCTGTCGCTCCATGGGCGGTTGCCGGCCGCTTGCTGGAGCAATTTCTCGGTCGTCTCCACGCCCGTCTGCTGGGCTGGCGTGGCTCCTACATCGGGTATGGTTCGCGCGTCATTGGATCGCGTGCAATATCAGTCAGCGGACGTGCCTACATCAATCGCGACTGCTGGATGGAGGCGATACATCATTTTCGTGGACAACGCTTTTCCCCTCAGGTCTCCATTGGCAGAGGCTTTTCGGTCTCGGACAGGCTGCACCTGTCTTGTGTGGAGCGCATAGCGATCGGGGACGATTGCCTGCTTGGCAGCGGTGTTTACATCAGCGACCACAATCACGGTGGCTACTCTGGCCCGGTGCAGAGCTCACCAGACACCACTCCAGTCGACCGGGAACTGGTGTTTGCCGGAGCGGTAGAGATTGGGTCACGTGTCTGGATTGGCGACAATGTGGTCATCATCGGTCCGGCTAGTATTGGAGACGGCGCAGTCATCGGGGCTCACAGTATAGTCAAAGGCGATGTCCCGCCCAACAGCTTGGTGGTCGGTGCACCCGCTGTGGTACGCAAACGCTTCAACGTGTCGACAAGCCGATGGGAATCCGTTGGTACTACCTCCTCTCTCGCCGAGTCAGGCTCACTATGACAGAAACTCGTAACTTGGCCGCCAAGCTAATCGCCATTTACTTTCCGCAGTTCCACGCGATCAAGGAGAACAATGAATGGTGGGGGCAGGGTTTCACCGACTGGGACAACGTCAGGAGCGCCACGCCTCAGTACCCTGGGCACCTACAGCCCCGGGTACCCCTGGGTGGCAACTACTACGACCAGAGCGGAATTGCTACTTTGCGCTGGCAAGTGGGACTCGCAAAAAAGTATGGCGTTCACGGCTTTTGCCACTACCACTACTGGTTTGACGGGCGGCAGTTGCTCGAGACTCCTACCAATTTGATGCTAGACACCCAGGAAATCGACTTTCCATTTTGTCTCTCCTGGGCCAACGAAACTTGGTCGCGCCGCTGGGATGGTCGCGACCACGAGGTCTTGATTCAGCAAACACACCCGCCCTGCCAGGAGAGCTGGCGCCGCCACTTTGACTATCTGATTAGGGCTTGGCGGGACCCGCGAGCTATACGGGTCGATGGCCGTCCTGTTTTTGTGATCTACAGGCCCCAAAACATTCCCAAGATCGCTGACATGCTGATGTACTGGCGGCAACTGGCTCAGGCCCATGGTTTGCCAGATCTGTACTTCATTCACCAGAAGAGCTACGACCTGCCCGATGCGTCCATGCTAAAGGGGTTTGATGCGGTCTTTCAATTTCAACCCTCGGAGGCTGTTCATTCGCCAACCTATGGACCCGGGTCCATTCGCCAATCGGCGCTCTTTCGCCTGATTCAGCGCCTGCCTGAAAGGCAGCAGGACTGGCTGCGCGGCCTTCGAACCCGCTTCCGCAAGGATTTGAAGCTTCACGACTACGCCAGTGTCTGGCGTGCCGCAATCGAGATGCGACCGGAGCCAGGCCTGACTACCTATCCCGGCGCGTTCGTGGACTGGGATAATGCATCGCGCTATAAACACCGGGCAACGGTCTATCAGGGGGGTACACCGGCTCTGTTTGGACATTGGCTGGGTGAGCTTTTTAAGACCCTGCCCCAGCGCAATCTGCCTGAAGACTTTGTTTGGCTCAATGCATGGAATGAATGGGCCGAGTGTGCCTACTTGGAACCCGATGAACACCATGGATACCAATACCTGGAAGCGCTGCACCATGCCCTGTCTTCCACCGCTACAGCGGGAGAGGTAACGTGATACCGCAAAGCCCTGACAAGTTCGAGCAGTACTTCGGACACCTGAGCCAAATTTCGAGATTGGGTCTGCTTTACAAGCGTCTCTTTGTGGCACCCCTGATTTACCTATGCGCCCGGCGTTTTGGCCCCCGCGTGATGGAGGTCGGTTTCGGTTTTGCTGCTGGCCTCATCGGTGCGTTTCCGCGCCGGGTGTCCGGACTCGAGATCAACCCGCTGGCTGTGTCTTACGGAAAGTCTCGAGGTTTGAGTGTCAAGGCCATTGCCCAAGATGGCGGCTTCCCCGAGGCGAACAGCGCCTTTGACGTCTGTGTTCTGGACAACGTGCTAGAGCACATTGAATTCCCCGCAAAAACGCTGGACGAATGCCACCGCATCACGAGTGTCAGCGGCGGCTTGATCATCATCGTACCTGGTGAGCGAGGCTACGCATCCGACGACGATCACAAGAAGTTTTATGGCGTTGCCGATCTGAAAGCGCTGGACGCGCGCTGGGAGCTGCGCCAGCTTTTCTCCATGCCTGCCGGCTTTATCAGCGCGTCGCTTTCGCGCCGGATCAGGCAGTACTGTCTCGTGGCTGTTTATGCAAAGCGCACAGACTGAGTTGCTCTCTGTCTCCATCGTCAGTCACAGCCAGGGAGCGCTGGTGGCTGAGCTCCTGGGCGATCTGGCCACGTATTGCTCCGGCACGCCGATGGAGGTGCTACTCACGCTGAATTTACCTGAGACCCTGCCATGTGATCTGTCCCGTTTCCCGTTTCCGGTTGTGCTGATCAACAACGCCAAGCCCTTGGGCTTCGGCGCCAACCACAACCAGGCATTTGAGCGCTCGACCGGAGAGTCCTTTTGCGTCCTCAACCCGGACATTCGCCTCGCCCACGACCCCTTCCCGGCTATGCGGACCGCCTTGGCCGAGCCCGGCGTGGGTCTCGTAGCCCCGCGTGTGCTCAATCCCGAAGGGCTGCCGGAGGACAGCGCTAGACCCTTTCCGAGTCCGATGATTATTCTCCTCAAGGCCTTGCACTTGGGGGAGGGCCGTCCATGCGTCGTCGGAACACACACGCTCTACCCTGATTGGGTGGCAGGCATGTGTATGCTGCTTCGCTCAGTGCAGTTCAGGAAACTCGGCGGATTCGACACGCGCTATTTCCTATATTACGAAGACGTTGACCTGTGCGCCCGACTCAGGCTGTCGGGCTTGCAGGTGGCGCTGACGCCAGCTGCGCGGGTGACACACGCCGCCCAGCGCGCCAGCCACCGCAAGCTGCGCTACCTGCTCTGGCATGTGAGCAGCTTTCTTCGATTTTCCTTCTCGCCGGTTTACTGGAAGGTGCGCTTGAAGGCGCAGTCCCGCCCATGACGCTGCTGGTCACAGGCGCCACTGGCTTTGTCGGCAAGGCCATTTGCCGGACGGCTTGGTCCCGAGGGCTACAGGTGCGGGCTGCCGTAAGAAGGCTTGAGTCCAATGAAGTCGAGGCTACCGTTCCCCATTGGGTCGTCGGTGAAGTTGACGGCGCGACGGATTGGCACAAGGCCCTGGAAGGATGCGACTGTGTGATTCATCTAGCGGCCCTGGCGCACAAGTCACTGGGGTCCGACGCCAATGCGCAAGCGAGCTTGCACGCTACCAACGTGGAGGGCACCTTGCGCTTGGCAAGTCATGCGGCGAACGCGGGCGTACGCCGAATGGTGTTTTTAAGCTCCATCAAGGCTTGGGGAGAAGTCTCGCAAGCTGGACACCCGGCTCGGGAGGATGATGCCTGTCACCCTGAGGATGCCTATGGCCAAAGTAAGCTTGTGGCCGAACAAGCCTTGGGAGCCTTGGCTTCCGAGCGTGGGCTGGAACTCGTCATCGTCCGTTCGCCTTTGGTTTACGGGCCGGGCGTCAAGGCTAACTTTGCCACCTTGGTGCGAGCGGTCGACGCCGGCTGGTTATTGCCGTTTGGCGCGGTTAACAATGCCCGCAGTTTGGTGGCGCTCGATAACCTCGTTGACTTTTTGCTGTGCTGCGCCGCGCATCCCCGAGCGGCAGGGGAACTTTTTAACGTGAGCGATGGCGCTGACCTGTCGACTTCCGATTTGGTGCGCATTCTGGCCTCCACTGCGGGTCGGCCTGCTCGACTTTTTCCGGTGCCTACTTCCTGGCTACGGTTTGCTGGCCGACTGCTGGGCCGGGCCGAGACTATGCGCCGCTTGGTGGATAATTTGCAGGTGGATATCACCAAAGCCCAGCAGCTGCTGGGCTGGCATCCTCCGCTGACGGTAGAGCAAGGTATGCACCGCTTACTGGCTTGTAGACCACTGTGATGAAGCGTACTTTTGACCTATTGCTGGCCTCTGGGGCTCTGTTGGTCCTGGCACTCCCGTTGATGCTGGTGGCATTGGCGGTACGCCTTACATCGCCTGGCCCGGCGCTCTATTGGAGCGACCGTGTAGGGCGGGGCAATCGAATCTTCAAGATGCCCAAATTTCGCAGCATGCGCACGGACACCCCGGCTGTGGCCACAAACCAGCTAGAAAATCCAGGTCAGTGGTTGACCCCCATTGGTTCCTTCCTCAGAAAGTCCAGCCTCGACGAGCTACCCCAGCTGTGGAGCATTTTCCGGGGCGACATGAGTTTTGTGGGGCCGCGCCCTGCGCTGT
>JACCDV011240842.1_pt1 | contig 15640 bp, 7 predicted proteins | sample 7446131 | NCBI WGS metagenome assembly JACCDV01 (sample SAMN15323448, study PRJNA562643) | freshwater metagenome | isolation source: river surface water | place: USA:Blue River Watershed | collected 2017-08-17 | reverse complement strand
CTTAGATACAATCAATCGCTGCCTATACTTTCATTCTCACTTCTTGAGCTTTCCTCCATCCACGCGAATAAGGGGGTATATACGAATCTCTGTATAACAAAGATTAAAATGCCGATTCCGAGACCAACACATAATAAGAAGTAGTTTAGATCTGAACTTGTCATATAGTCCAAAAGGTACAGTGAGAAACGTGATTAGGGAATAATCACTAAGCATATCGTGTATATGGTCATAGCTACAAATATTATAATGAAAGGCCAATATGTATAAACCTCCTTTTTCCATGGCTTAGTCACAGTAAAGGCAATCACACTTCCTAAATAAAAAAAATTAGTCACTAAGAATATGGCATTACTCTCAGGAGAATCTTTCAAAAAATCAGCTCCTCCTTCATCCACAAAACGTTTGCTATTTATCTTCTAACCTCCTTTTTAGTAATAATCAATACTATCAGAGAACGGACCATTCATGGCTAATATAGCAAGTATTTGGCCACACAGTTGAAGCGTATAAAAAGTTAATAGCTGAGTTAAGTTGGCAACAGAAAACAAGGATGAAGGCGGCCTCTATTTAGTCAGGTTTTAAGCCGTGGCAATATTTCCTAAAAGAAAGACGAAGATGATATTCAAGAATAGATCCCAATAGACAAACTGAAAATCCGAAGGATAGGAATAGAAGTATTGAAGTATAACACATGATGAATATTGGGTTAGTGCATAACACCCAATAATGTTAAATAGTGAGAAGTTGGTTGTAAGTCCGGCCCTGCTTTCTTTGATCAGCTACACCATTGATCCAATGTGCCTATTTTTGGAGGTAAAGGCAGCTGCAATGGATGCCTCGGTATCTGAAAGAGACAATCCTATATTTGCTTGGTGCAATGCGTCGCAATCGTTAGCCCCGTCTCCGCACATGCCAACTATTTTACCAATAACCTGATAGAGTTTTACCACTTTTGCTTTGTCGCTTGGCTTTGTTCTAGCCAATATCTGAGTATTTAAAAGAAGATCCTTTTCAAAACTATGCAGTTTTTATCCTTATCGCAGCTATTTGAATAGTCGATTAAAAGCTTTACCAGTCAAACATAAGTTATAATTTTCTTTCTAAATTTGTCTAAGGAGGGTATCAGCATAGACTATTTCAGAATCAGCCTCGCTTGCCAATATTTCCTTATACTTTCTGTTTACAGGAGGCCTTCTAAAAGGAAGCTCATCAATCTTTTATTGTCCTTCATAATTGTATTTGAATATATCCTCACTAAATCCTTTTTCATCGTTGTAGTCCACAATCAGAGTTGTAGTATTATGGTCGAGGATATTAGATTGATAGCCTATATTAGCTGCAGTTATTGGATTATCACCTGTTATCATGATTGGATTAATATCGTTTATCCTTAACTATCTTATTGCACCCTTTGTCTCATCCTTCAGTCCATTCTCAAATATCTCAAATCCATTAAACTAGAGTTCACTCTCTATTTCATCTCTCCTTTTACCTTTCCACTATTAGATCCTTTTACTGGCGATGGCTAAAATTCTAAAACCAGAAGAAGCAAACTGCCTTAACTTTTATTTGTAATTTGTGGGAATGGATTAGTGTTTCATAATATTGAGCATTACTTAAGGTGATCCTTTGGTAAAGACATGCTGATGGTTATCGGAAATGGTAGCAATTACACTCATCCTTTGCAAGCTAGACTCGAAATCATATCTTTGGTAGACTTTTCCTCTTGTATGCCTGCCTTAGAAGGCAAATAAAACCGAACTATCCTCATTCTTATCGACTAGTTAGCATTCACTAAAATTCAAGAGCTTTATCTACATTGGATCTCCAATCACCTCTTTCGTGGACTCCATTACGACCACAGTATGATTTGATGCCATGTTTGCCAATATTCTCTCCATCTACGGCTTAATAGCTGAAGGTGATTGGTAATAAGAAGCTTATATGATTTCCTAGAAGTGGCTCTAGATAGCAGGCAATAAGGCTTTGAAGTTCATGTGATCATGCGTGAGAGTCCCAGTTTTATCAAAGCACATGACTTATAATTGCCCTCCCACGATTATCTGATTGGGAGATATTGTAAATATATCTTTTTTCTTCAATTTCTCAACAGCATAAATAATTCCTATGACCATACTGATTGGCAATGTGGGAGTCACTGTTACTGTCACCAGATCTAATCCTCGCTTTATCAATACGAAAGGTGAGACAACACTGGCGAGTCTGAAGACAATGAAGATATATGAGATGAAGGAAAGAGTAAAGAGGAAGATGAGAAATTTGTTGGATTAGGTTTGAAACTTATTCTATAGCTCATTAGGGTATAATATCTTTCTTATTAGCTGTCCTTTCAGTGTGGTAAAGTTAGTTTGAGTTACGCAAACAGGAACACCATATTGTTATCTATATTTCTACCAGACTCTCATCTTCTTTTTGCTGTTTATTTGCACAATAGTCGTCCCTTCATACAAATAACAGCTTTTACTTATAGGCTATTTACTGTGATATTTTTAGAGAATTTCGCTTTTTTTAGCCACAGGGACTGATTATCCAGTTAGAGCACATTCATTGATAAGTAACTATCCCTATAAAAGCACTGCCTAGAAAGGTATCTTTATGGTTTAATTTAGAAACACTATGTCTCCTGGCACAATATCCAAAGAGGATATCTTCACAATAGACCCTCCTCTCAGCACATTCAGCTGCACTTCATAAAAAGCCATCTCAAATATTTTGTCATTCACTTTCAAAACTTAGTAAATTGTTATTGTGATTCCTCCCACACAGCTCACTGAAAGCACAATACAAAATAAGTAATACTGGATTTCGATCTGCAAAGCCAGATTGAAGATAATGAAGAGATAAAGCGGGCGAAATACTTCATTAATAAATATGTCGCATATTGTCGGCTTTTTAATTACCATTGCTCCTGGACCATATGTTTTGGTGAGCTAGACAGGCTAGTTGTTGCTCCACCCTTTTGCCTATGCAACCATGCACTCCGCAAATCGTTAGCGAGCATGGGAATAGTGAGAAACTTATACCCTATTTCCCTTGATAAAATATTTGAGATATCTATTCGTAAAATAAACCATCTATCTTCTCTATTTCCCGTCAAAAAACTGATCTTTTTGCTTTTAAACAATGCTCACTTAGTTATCATAATTCTCAATGCAAATATGAGTTGCTTCTTAGATGCTTACAATATCATATACTATCTTTCTCTTAATATTTTAATGCCTTAATAAGGATCTTATTACCAGAATGTTAGGATAGGAAGTATTCCTAATGTCAGAATGGACAGCAAAATATAGAGGACGAATTTGATTAGATTAAATTGAAGAGGAATCAATGCTAGGATAACACACTCACCTTCAACTTCATTCGGTACGTATTCCAATTAGAACTAACTTGTCTCTATCGTTAATAACGTGGTACAGAGCAATCTTTTGGATGGCATTCCCAAGTCTTTCACTAAATGATATATATCATATCTAATTAAAAGGAAAACTGATATAAAAGCAAATTAATTAATCAAACCACATTCATATTCTTAATAATGATGAATTCAGATATCAAGCCAGTGAGCACGGATATTGAGGAACAGTATAGAAATTTAATTGACTATATAAAAACTGGGTATCACCACTATAAATTAGCTCAATCGAACAAGCTGAACGTATCCTCCGGGGTGACTCCCAGCAGCTTCTTGCCAATAAATTGTAATCCAAATTCCGACAAGCTCCTCTCTACTTCGCAGCATTAGCAGGCAGCGATGATTATTCTGCCTAGATGATCAAGCTTCTCTTGAGATATGGTGCCAATGCTCGCTTCAAGGATCATAATGAACAAACCATCCTCTTCTATCTATGTCGATAGGGTAAATTAATCCTCATTAAGGTAAGGAAAAATCCACAGAAATACTTCTAACGCATGGATTGAGTCTTGATTAGGTTGATGTCTATGGTCAAACTCCCCTCTTCTACGCCATCAGCGAAAACAAAATTGAAATCGCTCGCAAATATGCAACTAGATGTACCTCTCCCATAAAAGAAGAACGACTAAATCATGTGGATAAGCTTATGGGGCAAACACCTCTGTATTATGCAGCCCGGCGTGGGCATTTAGAATTATGTAAGCTATTAGTCTAGAAAGGAGCTAATGTTGATCATCTGGACAGCACTAATAAAACAGCAATTTAATATGCCAAGAAGGCCAAGTTCTCAGAAGTCGCCGAATTCCTCACCAACCAACTTAGAAAATCCAAAGATCCTAAATATCTAAGTGCTGAGTAAGGAGTGAAGAAAGTTGATTGTTCTAAGTAAGGCAAGCAAACCTATAAGATTGTGTTTTACAACGAGAAAGGAGAAGCTCATGACTTAACCGAATAGGAAGCCTTTAAGCTCATATAGACTATTCCATAAATAAAATAGTACCTCTTGAGGCCAGATGACATAAGCGATGAGAAGTTGTTGATTGCCTAGGGCTAAACATGGCAAAAACTTGCCCTCAAGGTAGTTAATGGGTGCTGCAAGATAAAGGGATCCTTCTACTTCATGTAGCCTGTGGATCCAGTAAAATTCAACATTCTGGACTACTTTGACGTAATTTCAAAGCCAATGGATTTGGGGACAATAAAAAGGAGACTATCACACAATTACTACCTATCAGCCCAGCAGTTCGTTGAGGATATGTAGTTGCTTTGGCAAAACAGCTATCGATATAATGGATAGACGCATATGGTCAGCAAGGCTGGCAAAGAGCTCGAACTTTCCTTTAAAGATCTCATCAACTCCACTGGACTCACCAAATATCTATGATAGATATATCCATAAATGCCATATTATACCCAACGGCCAATTATGCCCTCTTTTGGGACCAAATTGGAAATAATTGCGATTTGACGAGTTTGAGCAAATAAAGGGCACATTATCAGCGTGAAACGAAGAGGGATATCTGTTGATAAGCTCCAATGTTCTTGATTATTCTTTTTCAATATCATTTATAATTTACATATAAAAACTGTGATCTGATTATGAGCAAATCTCTTAAAAAAGAAAGTGGTAAATTGAAATTTGATACATCTTTGAACAGTCTGAAGTGCTTCATCCATGGCCGATCCAAAAACAAAAGTAGTTAATCCTAGTGCGGTGGTAAGACATCTCGGCGAAAGACCAAATAAAAATGCTAACGGAAAAAGAAACTTGAGTTCCAGGACAAAGATTTTCTGTCAAGTGTGGTCTGCAAGGTACTCAACGATGTTAACGCCCAGGAAATTACTCAATTAATTGATAATATGAATTTCCCGACATCTGGAAGCAGCTAGAAGGAAAGAAACCGCGAGGCTCCCACTGAGGAAATGGAGCATATGCAAATGAAGCAAATTTTTAATACACAAGACTCCACCAAAATTCAATAAAAGGGTAGCAAATACTAACTATAACAAAAAAGTAATGGGCAAAACCCAAACCTTTACTATCTTCCCTCACAAGCCCCATCTTATGCACCTAAAATGATTGGCACTCCGTAAAAAATTGAATGCCCTTCAACTTTCCAATCGAGCTTTTCTGATTCCTTTTCACTCTCCCCAGAAGAGCAAAAGGCTTACTCTCAATACTCCTCATATAACTACGCTTACATGTATTATCAGAATCCGATAATATATCGTCAGCAGCAGAAAAAGCGCAAAAATATATCGAGCGAAGAAATCTCATAATTTAAGATCATTCCAGAAAAAGTAAAAGCAATATAACTTAGATCTAAATCGATGGAAGAACGACTCTTATGGTTCGTCATATTCCCAACAAATATTCTGAAGACCTGCTTTTTGAATAAATTTCCAAGAATTACAAAAACAAAATCAACTTCCTGTACCTCCCGATTGATAACTATAACCAGTGCAACGTAGGATATGCGTTTGTTAATTTCATCCATACTAAGTTCATAAAATAATTTTATAATGAATTTAGCGGTAGACGGTGGGATAAATTCAATAGCTAAAAAATATGTTAGCTTACATATGCTAGAATTCAAGGAGCTAATTCCCTTATAAGTCATTTCGAAAATGGTTTGACTTCTATCAAAAATAGGAGTAAGTAAGAGAGAAAAGGCAAAGAGAGCATTTCAGGAGACGAAGAGCTTAGTTATAAAAAAGAAGAGCATGGTGAAAGTCAAGGAACCAATTTTGCTTGATTTTTTTTTAATCAATACAACCTATTAAAATAAGCAAAATAAGATTATTAATCACTCGATTGAGATTTTCAAAGCTTCTTTTAGGATGGTGGACCATTCTAAATCAAGCTCCTAGAAGTTCCTTTACTTGAGTGCATCCATAAACTAAGATTAATCTTAGGACACCAAAAGACAATCTTTTACTGTCTGTAGACATGCGATAATGACCTTATAGATATAGCTCCAGCCATTTTTCCTAAAATTGTTTAAGACTGTATGCATCTCCTGAAGAGGAATGAGTTTGCTCATGAGGCTGAGAAGCCACCCATGCAAGACTATTTTAATGTCTATTCCAATATACATGATATGGTTGTAAAGGTCTTTTAGATTGTTCTCAATAAGCTTTTCAATTCTCATGCAATGACTCTATAAGTACTCTAGCTTCCCCACATAAATCATCCTAAGCTATTGGCATTACATAAGTTAAACCAAGGCCCAAAATGTCTTTTACGCATCCTTTATATGATACAGGAGGATGGCTACAATACTATTCAGCCCTTGGACATAGCCAAGCTCCAAATCATAGACACTGTATGTCAGGAGCACTTATCTCAGCATCTATCTAAAAATGCCATGACGGTTAAAAGTAAGGCTTTAGGTATATGTCCTGAAAATATCTTTATCGATTTGGCTGACATGCTATGCAGTGGCTTTCACTCCTCTAAGCTTGATATAGGCAGCCAAATCTGACTTTTGATGGGATTTCGTCCATTACTGTTTATATGGGCAAGGACTTATGCAAGTACAACCTTATCCAATCTATTTTCTTACAGGCATTCCACACAGAATCCCTAAACCTCCCCATCCTAATAGTCCTTTATTCTACTTCTGATTATTTATCGCCTACGCATTAAAGGTTAGCATTGGCCTTTCCATGTCATCTTGCTAATCATTTGGTTGAGTATACATCTTTTTTGAGATCGGCTTTTACTATTTAGGTTTGGGAGTTGGGATAATAATTTTCGACTTGGGTTTGATTTAATTGATTCTTTGTACAGATGTCTTAGATGATGTTGCACTTCGATAAGTGAGCCCATCCGTGCGATAGCTTGCTGTTGAACGTATGTCATCTAAGTCTTGAGAGCTTTTCACTGGTTGCTTTGTATAGCAAAAAGAAAGGATTGGTTTATTCGTCATATTTGATTAATAATTCTTGTCGATTAAAAACTCAATCAAATAACATATGCCTTCATTAGTAAAGATGTAGTGAAATATGCTCATCATTATCATTTTTTACTATGTTGTGAAGAGTAGTCAGTTATTTCAATGTTCATATAGCGGCTTATAGCTTTGCACATTGTGGACAGCTATCCTTCGTCAACTGTTACAATAATACTCTTTTTGACTAAGTCTTCACTCCTCTGCTTAAGTGACTCTAGCTCAGATTGATACTTGTGGGCACTATGTTTGCTATAGTAGAGAATGATCTGCTTTAAGATATCTTCGCTATGCAAGGTGTCAACGTCTCTCTTGATATCGAACTGCATTTTCGATAAGTCAGTATCTATTTTTTGGATCTATTAAATGAATTGCTTATCATCGTTGACTATGGCCTCGATCAGTTTGTTTTCGATGCTTATTAAAGATTGTTCGAACTCTTTGATCAAAATATTTCTATGCTCAATAAGCTTCCCTCTAATCTTTTGCTCATTATCTTTCTTATTTCCTTATATACTCACTAATAGCTTCTTCACTCTCTCGACTAAGTCATTTATGCTCTCATAGACTGAGTCGATTTCACTCATTACTTTTGTTATCCTAAATATTTGCAGAGCTACTCTTAGAAGTTTGTGGTAGTTTTGAGTAATTTGTGTTAATCGGAATGAAGCTTGATGCAAGTAGGACAGACTGGCAGCAAGCATTCCTAATTTTTACAGAAGTTGGTAATGATTTGGTTGGAGTGATATGCGCATTTTTGTTAGAAATATTTGAGGGTTCGCTCGTGGTATTCGCAATTATCAGCTGCCTTTTTATTACTAGTTTGTGTGTTCCTTAACTTGCTCATTAATATTATTGCGTGTAATGAAATAAAAAGATTATTAATCAAATGCGGTATTTCTTTGACTTCTGTTTTAACCTCACCGGCTATGTAGCGAAAACCTAGTCTTCTTCGAATTTTCTCTATGTCTCAGGCATCTTTCTTTGCTTCAAAGCTTCGATTGGATTGTCGATTTTGTTTTTGAGAATGTCGTTAGGCTTATAATGGGAAGCAGTATTTGCTCTTTCGTGACTCATATTAATAAACTTTTCCGACCTAAATAAAGGATGGATTACTTCAGGCATATTTTATTGTTTTGAGTAGCATACCTTGCAATTCTGGTTCTTATCTGCTGACTCCTTGCATAGTCCTTTAAGAGCTTATCTTTGCTGAGATTGGATGAGGCTGATTTCACTTTAACGAATATTCGACTATTTTCCTTCTCAGTCTATGCCATTCTCCTCTTCCTGAATGGAGTCAGCACAGTCCTCTCAGGTATTTCCTCTTTGTCATGCATGGAGAAGGAAGAATATCTAGTAAACGGACGCACTTTTTCCAACTTATTCAGCAGCTTTATATTTTACTGAGCGATTTCTTGATGCTGCTCGTTGTATTTATGGGCAAATGATCTGCTTTTACTATTTTTTATTTATTAGTGTTTTGATAATCTCTGAGAATCGAAGGCCAACTGATTTTTCCTCTCTTCTCTGATCTTTTAAAGCTTCTTGAGGTGGGTGTGATACATGCTAAGTAGTATTTGGGTTACAGTTTTTGCTGGTATACCTCAGTAACAACAGGTGGATGTATTTTCCGTCCCTTCATTCTTGTTAGTTATTTATAAATGATTAATACTATGAATATCTCAAACTATTCTAAAACATCCAATACTTCAAAGCAATAGATTTTTTATCATCTAGCTTAATAATATTTAGATCTACTTGGCAATGGGAAATTAAAATAAAAAATAGGGAGGGCTCTTTTAAAAATCATAAAAAGGAGGATACTAAGAACTCAAAGACGGTGTCTAGAAATGCTGCAAGTGCTCATGGAAAACAAGAATAATTGGCTATATCATATGCTTTGCATTAGGATGGCTCCTATCTATATTCATCACGGTTGTCTTTATAATAAAGCATGACACCATTCAGTTCGCAGTGCTCTATTCTATCGGGCAAGTCATCAATATTGCAGGGTATTCTTTTACTTACTTAGATCTTGCTTTTTGGCGACTCCGATAACTCAGGTTAAAGATATGTTCAAAAAGACGAGATGGGTGCTAACACTACTCTATTTAGGATCAATAGCTGGGACGATTGTGATGGCTATTTTGTTACCTGACAATTTGAAAGGATTAGTCATTCTAATGCTGGTAATTCAGATAATAGCTTATTATCTCTACACTTTGTCCTATATTCCCTTCGGGAGGAAGATTATTAAGAAGTGCTGCGAGTGCATACTCTTATGATTCCTTATGTATTCATATAAATAATACTCAATAAAAGATTATCAGGTTAATTCAATGAAGCACATGACTTTCAATTTTATAGCATAGCTCTTCAAGGAAGCCTTACAAACCATGAATAGAGTTCACGCTTTCTCGCTTTTCCAACAGTATTGAATTGGTGATTTCTTGCTCTATTAATGAGATTGATGTGGCTATCTTTTTGTGGGTTTAGATGCGATCATTTCGCTACTTTTGAACCATTTGCTCAGCTTTCAATATTTCTTCTCCAAAGTTGCTGACCATAAATGTTACTAGTTCATCTCTTGCAGCTTATTCTCGCTCCATCTTATTACGGATTTCCTCTATATGTTTTATTATTTCCTAACGAGACTAATCCCATCCACTTTAGAATTGGCTTCCAAGAACAGCCATTGTTTAGGTTTTTATTGTTCGGTATTTTTTCTCAATAGACTACATTAGTTCCCTTCTAATAGCTTTTATTTACTCTGTCTGCTCGGTAACTTCCTAACTCATTTCCCTTTACAACAAAGAAGCTTTTTGCTCAACCATTTATTTTGTTCTTTCAATCTATTTCTTCAATCCTCGTGCTTCTTATTGCAAATTTTCTACTTCAATCAAGATGCTTTAATAAATTTTCCATTATTATTCTAGACGAATATTCATTTTTTCCTCGATTTCGAGGCAGCGTTGCTATAGAGGCAACATATATACCATTTGCTTTCTAATTCCAGTTTTTGATTGACTATATGTTTCTTTATGAGCTGTATTATGCTTAATTGGAGATGTATTATCTCTTAATAGTTCTTTAAGTTTTAGTATTTTCTATTGATTACTTGCAGCATCAAGCATCTTTTAAATTATTAGTTCTAATTAATATTATTAATCAATATTAAGATGAGTCAATAGATTGTTATTGCAAGGGAATAACATGCATTAAGTATTGCTAGGTTTCAGATAAATATGGCCCTATAAACTTAAAATTTTAAACTGGACCCTTAAATTGTTGAAAAAGCAGTCAACTACATAATATCTCTTAGGGACAAACCATAGTCTTCACAGCTAGCATTTTACTTAGTGAAATAATTAAATGGAAAGGCAATAGCCTCATTGCTTTTAACATTTTAATCTTAATAGAGATGGTGGATACAATCCGTATATGTGTAAAAGTAATATAGAAGACAAGGCCACTTTACATCATTATTTAATAAAGCAATCTAGATAGCCAAATAGAAGGGAGTACAAAGCGTCAAGCTTTACGCTTAGACTGAAAATTTAAATGCCAAATAGACCTATTTCAAATTAGGAATGAGCCTAGTTGAGGGAAAAATATATTCTTACGATTTTGTTTATGGTGGCTCAACTCTACACCAATAAGGTAGTCAGTAATATTAGTTTGAATCAAATCATCAACAGATAACCCAAATTAGTAAGTGGTTTTAACAAAAATAGAACAGGTTGAGCAAAGTGAAGACCTTAGTAGATTCTCATAAGGGTTTAGTTGTAATTCGGTTGGATGGAAATCTTATTGGGGCGGTGAGATACTTTGAGTAGTTTTCTGACTGGAGATTCGGAATAATGCGATATGTTAGATAAATTTACTTGGATTAATCATGCCCCTTGGAAGAGATAGTTTCAAAGCTGACCTCTTACCTTGTAAAAACTTCATAGATAAAAGTAGCAGCAGTAAGATTTATTGTTAGCGAATAGCTTTCTCATCGGTTGAAGGGAGGACATTTATAGCACTACGACATACTATAAATCAAGCTCCAGTGATCGTATGTATGATTAAAAATTTCGTGCTTTTTGCTTTCTTTAATTACAAATAGTCTAAATGGCATCTCATTCTTGCCTGTTCTTTCAATTTGGTATTTTAGAAATCAAATCTACAATTTGTTAATGATTTCTTTGTATCTTTGGCAGGTTTCCTTTTCCTCACTTTTATCTTGATATCATCGCCTCTTTTCCATTGCTGTTGAGTTAGCAAAGAATTTCTTATCAATAGTAATATGGCTAATTAAGGCTATTATTTTTGAATAGTCCTGTCATAACTTTTATTTCTATTGAAGTTCCATCTCATGCATGAGGTTTCTTTGAACAAAAAATGTTTAATTTAATATTATTAAAAGTTGATAACAACTTAAATAGTTAAATCATTTGAATATTTATAAGTGAAAAAGATAATGATCTCTTATGATTGGTCTATTTACATAGAAAAAGATTTTGTAATCATTATTCTAATCAACATAATTTCAGCAAGCAATAATTAATCTTTCCATCAAAAATACTTTGTAATCTCCTTGTCAGTTGATTTGTACTTTTTATTCTTGATAATGAAATGATAAAGTTTATCTTTTTTTAGAATCTTATTACTAAAACTATTATTTCATCAAATCATAATATATAATTTTATAGATGAACGAACAAATTATCGTAGCAAGGCAATAACATGCGTCAACTATTGCGATGTTTCAAGTTAAAATGGCCCTTTAAACGGAAAATTTCAAACTTAATTCATAAATTGTTGAAAAAGCAGCTAATTACATCATCTCATTCGGCGAAAAATCGTAAGTTCCACATTTTGGCTTCTATTTAGTCAAAGTAATTGACGGGAAGACCATTGGCTCCTTACTTATTAAATTTTAATCACGAAAAAAATGGTCAATACAATCCGTTTTTATCTAAAAGTAGTATAGAAGGCAAGGGCATTTTACTTCTTTATTCAATAAAGCGATCTAAATCGCGAAATAAAAGGGAGTTGAGAGTGTTTGTGTTTATGTTTAAGCTGAAAACGAAAATGCAAAATAGACTTATTATAAATTAGGCATGAAAACGGTTTAAGGAAAGATATATTCTTACGATTTTGTGTATGGTGGGTCAACTCTTGAAAAATAAGAGGTCCAGCAATATTAGTTTGAATCAAATCATCAATAAAATGGCCAAATCAAAAATTGGGTGGAAAATAAACAGAATAAACTGGGTAAAACGGTCAAACCATTTTAAGAAAGTAACGATTTGATTTTGATTCGAAGAAACCAAAATTTAATGGGGGTTGTGAGATACTTTGAGTAGTTTTCTGACTGGAGATTCGGAATAATGCGGTATGTGAGATAAATCTACCTGGATTAATCATGCTCCTTAGAAGATATTATCCCAGAACTCAACTCTTACCTAGTAAACACATCTGAAATCAAAGTGGCAGCAGTGAGATTTTTCGTGGGTTAGGAAGTTGCTCACAAATTTAGAGGAGGGCGTTTGTAAAACTATGAAGCAATGTAGCTCAAACTCAATTGATTATACAAAAAATAATTCAATTAAATCACACTTATCCTTTTTGTTTCCGACTTAACTATCTTTTCACTGCTTTTTATTGAGCGTAACCTTACAACAAGCGGCACTATTACTCAGTTTTATTGCGAAATTTTCCCCATCCACGACCATCAGGTCCTGTTGGTCGATATTATTAAGTGTTAAACCCTTCGGAGACTTACAAAAACTCTTTTGGAGGTTTATACTTCTTGACGTGATCTACCCTTAAAGTCCTTCCACATATTTCTGCTCCATTGAAATTATCGACTGCTAGTACGGTTGACCTTTGATCTTCATAAGCTAAGAACGCAAAGCCTTTTGATTTACCTGTTACTTTATCTCTTGCCAGCCTTAGATCAATAATTTCGCCAAATTAAGAAAACACTATTGCAATATCTCCTTCATTCATCCCGTAGTTTAGTCCACCAATAAAGATGTATGCACTGTCATACTATGTAGAATAATGCTTACATCGGAGTGCCAGCTGGCTTGATGGGAAGTACTGTTCTTGAGCTCGTTGAGATTAAATCTTTCAATATTCTTAATCGTATGCATCTATTATAAAATAACCAAGTTATACGATTATGAGAGTATTAGAGTATTAGAATATAAAGCTGGCTTGGTAAAATAAAAAATAAATAATCATATTTCAAAGCAGAATAAGCTGACTGGGAAATTCGACTCAGGCTAGAAAGATTCATCATATTTGATTTTATTTCCAGTTGCATAATAGTGATAGATGATAGGTTCTTCTTCGTTGTATTGCCAATCATCATCCATCTATCTTTCAGCAATCACTATGCGTTCCTGGGATAGATCAAGAACCTCATATATCTAACTCATATATTCTTCCCTCTTCACCTCTAACTTCACCTCAACCTGATAATCAATCACTTCTTCTTGTTAGTCAAACTCACTGCTAATTTGCTTTTATGAAGGCATTTCTCCCTTGAAGAGCTGCTTTTATAAATCATTTAGTATCTGATCGACTTGGCGCTCATTCAAGCGTTTGGTCTTGAAACGATATTTTTTAGCAATTGAGTTTGCCCTGTTCTTCACCATATGCTAGGTTCTCATGGTCTTCATCTTTTTAGAAATGAATGACCACTTGCATCCATATTCCTTGATGCAAGTGAAAAGCTCATAGTCTTCCCTGAGTTCCCATGAATTCTTGGATACCCTTGGGTTGAGGTGATTCGTCCACAACTATCTACAATCCCTGGGGGAATGGAAGGAAAGGCCTTGATTTTGAATGAAAAGTTTAACAGCTATATTTTTCCATTTCATGGTGTCTTCCTATTCATCAGTGCTCTGGTAAACAATATTCTTGAGGTCAAGGACATGCTGTTCGGCCCATTAGACTTTGGAGTTACTGTTAAGACTCTCAATGTATTTTATTTAAAACAGCATCTAATATGTTGTTTTTGTAATAAAGATATTTTAGAGATGGATAAGCTAGCTCGCAATCTATATAGAATATATTGGTACGAATTGGGTTGGGTTGAGACCGTATTTGCAAAAATAATAAGGCAAAATGATACAAAATAGTTTTTGCTATCCAAATGCCCAGTAGTATTAATTTTACTACTGAGAGGCTTTTCTAGTGAAATTACCACCCCTCTTTTCTACAAAAGCTGCAAAATCCATGATTTATTGGAGATTGGCATCTTTAAGATTGAGATTGAGATTCTTTGCCATCGCCCTGATGGGTCCTCTGGATGGGAACCTCTCAATGATTTCTTAAAAGAATGCTTTCAGCTTGTCCAGATTGATGACTGAGTATTATTTGGTTGCCATATGCTCTATATATCTAATTATTATATACGCAAACAAAAGATTCGATTTTAAAAGGGCACACACCCCAGACTTATGTCTCCCCTTGTTTCTCAAACCAAATTCAACTTGGATGCGCCTGAGATATCATCTATCATTTTTTGACTAAAGCTTGCCATTCGATTTGCTGAAAAATCATTGGGTAAGCTTTAAATTTTGAAGAGTATATTTAAGCAATAATAAACATATAGACGATCTTTATTTGTCTTTTTTCAATGTTTTTAAGGGGTCTCACTATCGAATTTAATTTATGGGGAAAACCAGGGAATAACATGATGGAGATCAAGTATACAAAAATATCAAAGAAACATAAGAATGGACATATGAAAAGTTAGTATATCTTCTAATATAGCTTAAGCAATGTATATTGTCAAAATAATGGTTGATGGTGGTACCAGACATAATTGAAAGATATTACTAGTCACTTAAAATCGAGCTATTGATGGTCTAACATCCACCCACTTCAGAACAATCTAAAAATCGAGTTATAAAACGTCAATAGAATTCAAATCTTGTATTGATCACTATGCATTAACTTAGGCTTTCTGGATTATTGTTTGCCATTTATAGCTTTCTCAACATATCAATAAGTAAATTACCTATTCAAGTCCTTGATTTACGTATTTTGGCCCGAGAAAACTCCAATCAATACAAATTTGAAGTCAGTCTTATCCCGACTGTTAGTAATGTTAATGGTCCGCTCCAAAACAGTTTTTTGTTTTAAGACTAGGGTCACTTATTTGAACTGATTGAAGATGATAGTAGGCTTATATTTTAAGTAAGAAAGTGCCAGCTTTGAATATTTGATAAGAACATTTTAGATG
>JACCDV010547529.1_pt1 | contig 15650 bp, 8 predicted proteins | sample 7446131 | NCBI WGS metagenome assembly JACCDV01 (sample SAMN15323448, study PRJNA562643) | freshwater metagenome | isolation source: river surface water | place: USA:Blue River Watershed | collected 2017-08-17 | reverse complement strand
TAATACTATACTTGGTTGTACAATAAATATATTTGAATAAATAATATTATTACCAAGTAGAGAATAAATTCTAGTTTCAAAAGGAGCCTGTATAGAAACCGATCTATTTTGAGGACTTGTATTACCAATAAATACCAGTGGGTTACTCCAAGTCAAACCACCAATAGGTCTAACCTCTGAAAATATATTATTTGTAATACTAAAATTTGAGTTAAACTGATATCTATATACATTATTATTTGAAATTAAACTAACACCTGTTATTGTTATATTTTCAAGAATTGGTGTAGTATTTGAATTTGGTAAAGAAGTGATAACTATATCACATTGATCTACTATCTCTACTACTTGACCATTTGCTTTAGTTACCGTAGCAGTTACTTGTAGTTTAGCAATATTTGAATTCATAACAACTTGTACATCAGCAGTATTAGTAAATGATAATGAAACATTTGAATTACCAATTGCTGTCCAGCTCCAAGAAGTAACACTATCACCTACCAGTAAATTAGTAACTATTGTGCTTATTAATACACTATTTGTTCCACTTAATACATATAATTTATTATTTGCATTATCATTAGTAAAGTCAATCGAGTAATTATCAACTGATAAATCTATTATAGTACAACTTTGTGATAAACCATTACTTGGCTCTAAAGTATCAACACTAATTGTGATATTATCAATAAATACAAAATCAGAGCTTAAGTAATCTATGTTTGGAGCTTCTCCGACGAATGGAATTTGAACACCTTTATAAATATTATCATCTTGAAAATATTTGAAGAATGGTATCATATCAGTTTCATAAATATTAATATTGTCTAAAATTACTGATGAATTACTTGCACCAGTTGCACCATTACCTAATATACTCATCATTAAATCTGTCTTATTGTAGAAGTACTCATATTTTTTAGTTTTTTGTGAACTTCCATAACCACCCCATTTAATAGGTGTCATATTCTCAACCGTATCTAATCTAAAAGTATTATTTGTTAATAGATGATTAACATTTGTATTAATTGGTAGATAAGTCATGCTCTTATAAGTTTGAACAGTATCATAACCAGATGTTTGTGTCGTAACATCATAATTTAGATTATTAAAATGTAAAACAGGAAAATTGGAAGCAGGTTCTATATTTCTACTAAATAGTTCTATATGTTCAATGCTAATAGACCAATTTGTTAAATCCACTATTTGACTAGTTGGATATTGAACATATAAAGTCCAAACACCTGCAATAGAAGCACTCAATCCAGCTAAAGTGTTAATATCTGATATTGGTCCAGAACCTACTTGTTGACCTAATTCTAAATCATATCTATAAGTATCTTGATATGCAATAGTTGTATTATTTAAGCTATATGGTGTAGTAACTAAACTAAACTTAGTAAATTTATCTCTTAAGCTAAACTTAGTATTAGAAAGTCTATTTCCTAAACCACCACCATTCTTTTTAAGATTTATTATTTTACCATTTGGTGATTGTAAATTAATTACCAATGAAGGTATAGAACCAATTAAATCAATATTAACAACAATATCAGTTACAGAAACTGTTCCTGGGTTTAATAAATATGTAGATGTTATCAATCCAGGTGATAATGTCTCACTGAATGTACCTGACCCATTAATAGATATTATATTATAAATATCAGGATTTGAGTAAATATGATTTTGGTTAGCAACACTATATGTCATTAAATCAAACTCAACAACAGAATACCTTTTCTTATCTAAATTAACTAAATTACTATTTAATATCAAACCAGTATTACTTGCAGTAACAAATAGTTCATCACCTGTTATCCCACCTGCAATTAGATTTTGTGCATTAGTATCATTTAGAGCTATAATAGTCTCACTTCTTTTAATTGTAAAGTCTGTTGTATTAACGGATGAATATGTCCAACCTGCATTTATAAATTGTGAGAAGTCTAAATCATTGAATGGTTCATTAAATTGTGAGTTATCACCAATAAAGTTATTAAATACTCTATATTTAGTTCCTAATTTATATAATTTATAATCTAATGTATTTGAATCTCTAAATCTTGATACACTCGATAAAATATCATATGTAGGATATCCATATAAATTATTTCTATTAATAGACTTTTTAGTTATAGGTTCATACATTCTAAAATCTCTTCCTATTGTTACTGCTCTACTATCATCATAATTAACATCAATCCAAGAATTATAACTAAAAACAATACTTGATATAGAACTATCATTAGATTTAACTTGAGATCTATTATTATCATAGAAATTAAAGTTTTGTATAAGACCAGTTGCGGTATATCTAATAGCAGAACCAATTACCGTATTAAAATTATAAAAATTTTGACTATTATAAATAGCATCAATTGTTACTATATCATAACTTTGAGTAACTCCACCTACTACACTTTGTGTAGAAGTGACTGCAATAACTTGTGAGACACCAGAATATTGACTAAGTAATGGTTGATCTATTGTAGATAAAATATAATCACCTTGAATAAAAGTAGTATTTGTATCAAATGTCAAATTTATATAACCATTTGAACAAGCTTGTCTCGGTTGCAAATTAGTAATATTATATGTATTAGAATATGATGAGTTAAAATGACCACCATTAAAATAACCATCAATCCAATGTGTATTATACATCTCAGTTAATAAAGGTAAACCTCTAAACAAACCATTATTCCAAACACCTGAAAAATACCCATTGAAGAAACCACCTGATAACCAGATATTTTTTGTCACTTTAATTTTATGATTAGGTGAATCTTTTTCTATTCTTCTATATGGGAAAGTAGTATCTAAATTTACTCTAATCCAACCATATCCAGGTCCATTTTGAGGATATTCTATACCTAAATTTTCAATAGTATAATAATCTTTTAATAATTTTCTATTATCATTTATATCTATTGCTATAATATTACCTATTGATACTTTATCTCCAGCAGATAAACCAACAATTGATTGAGTAGAACCTCTTAACTCAACTTTCCAAGATATATCAGTATTCGTCAAAACTGAAAGAGCAACTGAATCAAAATCTCTTGCTTGCTCATCATCTCTCCAACCATTGTTCCAAACCCCATTTTCCCATATACCACTTCTAAATATACCATTACCAATTTTAGAAAATAATGGATATAAATTATTATTTAATAATAAATTATAAAAATAACTAGAATTTTGATCAATATCTGGAATTTGTAAAGATGTATTATTATTGTATTGATTGCTTAATGTTAATAATTGTTGTGTATTATTTAGACTTGGATGATAAGCACCTAAAATACTTATATTCTCAACCCAAGCATCCATAAGACTATTATCAACTGTTGAATAAGAAGCTGATATTACTAATAAGTTTTTTGTACCATCCGCATTTTTACCTAGCAAACCTTCTTTACTAAAAGTTCCTGATGCTGTTAAGGAAGAAACAAATTGCCAGTTGTTAGGTGAAGTTAAATTATTTTGAGTAACAAGGTATATATTTAACATATCATTAGGTCCAACTGAGCTAAAATCATAATTTAACTCTAAATTAAATGAGTCGTAATCTATTATAGTAGATATAAAATTTACTGAATATGTTGATGATAAGTTTGAACCAGATGTTACATACCTAGGTGGTGTAGAACTAGAAGTTGCTGAATAAAACCAATTATATCTACCAGTATTTGGTAAATCAGAATCTGTATAAGACCATCCACTTGGTTGTGTGAAGGCATTTGAATATGTACCTAAATCTAAATATTCTCTTTGTCCGTTTATAAAAAAGTCAATCTCGTTAATCTCAGCATTTTTTATATAAGTACTACTAGTATTCATATTTTCAGTTGAAATATAATCAACTATATTATTTGATGTTGCATTATTAATAGGCTTTGCATATGCATAAAATTTAACAATAGAAGTTGCATCTAAGTTACTGTTTGTATCTATCTGAGTGGTTGGAAATGGAGAGTTAAATACCATAGAAATAATATCACCAACTGGACCAGATGATGAAATCTCGGTAACATATTGATAATTTTTCTTTTGATTAAATGTAAAGGGTATGTCTGATTTACATTTTATTTTTTGTCTATCAATTGGAGTTAAGGTTCTAGTTAAACCATTACCAACACTATATGTCCAAGATTGAACTAAATTTTCATCTATAAATATTAAACTCATAGTATATATATTAAAAATTTATTTCTACTAATGTATTAATTACCCCCAAATATAGGATCATCAGCTTGTGTAATACAGTTAATTACTTCGGTTGAAGTATTTTCTGCTTTATTATGAACAAGAACATTATTAGCATAATAATTACAATTATCTTCTACTGTAAAATTATAGGTTTTTACTGTTCCTAAGTCAATAATATTGATACTAATTATTTTAATATTATTACCATCAAAATCAACTAAATAATCTTCCACTTCTAAATTAGATACTATTAGATTATGATATTCCTTTGTTATATCAGGCTTGTATGATGACCAACCTTTACCAAAAACATAGTAAGGGTGTTCTTGTGTAGAATTTATTTTCTCTCCATTTTCTAATAAAACTTCTATTAAATCACTTCTAGTTGGTGAGAATTTTTGAGTAACCTTATTTATTACCTTTTTATCATTTAGTTCATCATATGAATAAACCATATCTCCTATTGCTATATCTTCAATATTTTTTAGTGATTTATCAGCCATAGTTATCTTTGTTCCTTTGATAAAACAACAATAATATATGTTATTAGGACATATTGAGTAGCTATATATTTCAACAACTCTACCATTTGTTGCTACCTTTACTATTGAATAGCTATCTAAATCTGAGCCATTTGTTGAATAATTAATTCCAAAAAATCTATTATTACCATTTTTTGGAGAAGATTGATTAGAATCATTATATAGGAATGTATTTACGCCTAATAACCCTTCAAAATAAACGTTTATACTAATAGGAAATGGATAACTACAAACTCCTGTTTTTGTAGTAGAACTATTACTCGTCAATTTACCTCTATTTAGAGAGTTTGTTGACGAACAAACAACTAATTGTGTAATAAGACCAGAAGAGTTAATTCTTAAAGAGTATAAACTGTTTGATATTAAAACTTTCCAAGAATAGTCACTACCATCAAATGATGATGTTAGTGCATCATCATTATAAACAATCGATGTACCAACAACCGGTACTCCTGTTGTTGATAAATCAGTAATATAAATTGGTATAGTAGGAAAAGATGATATACTACAAGCAGTACCTGTACCAGATGGATTAGCAGTAGAACTTCTTAATATATTAGAATCAACCTCTACTTCAATTTCTAATGTATTTTGGCTAATTTGACCTATTGAGTCAATTGTTCTTATTATAAATGTATGTTTTGTGTATTGCTCAACACTAAAAGAATATGTTCCAAATCCACTAGTATATGTATTTGTTATTGTTACTGCAGTTATCGGATCAATATATGTTGCACCTATTATGTGATTAACATATATAGGTCCATATAGTGCCGGTTGACTACCTAATCTATATTTGATCTCATATTTATCTATACCTAAGTCATCAGAGGCTCCTCTCCAAAATAAATTTATATTACTCATACTCTATTTTATAATATTTGTACACTTCCTTGTTGTAGTGTATTATTTATTATACAACTTAATGTATAATTATATTGTCTTCCTTCTAATCCAGCAGGTATACTAACACTTATGGTTTGTGGTGTATTAGTTACATAAGTTTGTGGAGTAGTAGATGTATTACCAGCTATTACTAACTTACCTTGTATGTATCCTGTTCCACTTGAGCTAGCTTGTAATTGAATTGTAAATGTACTAGTTCTATATGCTGTTAGTGTGCCTTGTCTATTAAATGTATATGCACCACTTTGTGTATCAAATTGAGTAGGAGTTACTACTTCATCACCAGAACTAAAAGTATAACTAGGTAAAATCTTAAATGTTATTGTATTACTATAAACAGTTTGACCACTTACGTTTGATGCATATAATCTATATTTAATTTCATATGGCAATGCATCATTTATTATATCTATTAATTCATAATTTGAAGGTGATGTAGGATCAAATGTTGAACCAAGTAATCCCCAAGTTATACCATTATCAGTAGTATATTGAAGATCCCAAGTGCCTGGTATTATATCAGTTGGATCATAGAATGGTGCTTTTATCCAAAGTTGTTTTTGAGATACTCCTATATCATTACTATACTTTTGATCTTCAGCACCTATAAATGTATCATCTGTTAAGTACCAAGCAATTGTTGCGAAATTATTCTGATTATCACCATAAGATCCTGTTCCATAAGTAGGTTCTATTGGTACTAAATCATTAGAAGATAGAGTAGGCGTCCAAGAGAACACTAAATCATCTCCACTTCCTTCTGTTTGATTAACATTTGATAAGTTTTCATCTAAGAATATGTTCCAAACATGTGTTGATGATGTACCAGACCAAGACATTCCTCTAAATAATATTTGTCTTGTAAAGTCATCTACTACTGACCCAGTTGAAGATGTTATAAAGTTTGAACCATACCAATTTCCATTTTTCCACAAACCATCCTCCCAGAATATATTATATGCATTCATATAATTAACTATACCATTTTTCCAAATCATACCTGATGCTGTACCTGATATAAACTGACCATTATACCAATTAGAAATATAGAAGTCTGAATCTTCTAAAGTACCATTTAACCAATAACAATCGTCATCATTATAATTAAATAGTGAATTAGAACTACTTATATTATAAGGTCTACCAACAAATCCTAACTTTTGCACATAAGGATTAAATGACGATCTTAAAAATCTACCTTTCTCGAAAACACCACTTAACCAAACTGAGTTTTGTAAAAGGCCTGAAGGATGACTAAATGTACCACCCATCCATAGAATATTTCTTAATATAGCGTCATTATTTCGATTTGAAATATCAGTTGATCTGTTTAATGATGTATATAGATCTTGTGGTCTATATAAATCAGTAGAATCAGATACATAACCTGATTTCCATAAACCAAAGAAGTTACCATTAGAGAAGGTATTAACTTGTGTATTTGCATTTGATGAAGTTAAACCCCCAATAACAGATTGTTCGTATGAACCAACAAATTCACCAGAAATAAAAACACCATCATTCCAAACCTTACCCTTAAAATAACCACTATTAAATATACCTTGATACCAAGTAGAATTTCTATTTAACTCTTCTTCTCCAAATTCACCACCATTGAATATACCATCTTCCCAAGAATAATTATCTTTAATATCAATAATACTATCATATAAATTTACTTGTATGCTTGTACCATAAGTAAATAAATTATAAAATCCAAAGTATGAATTAAACTTACCACCATTGAATATACCATTTTTCCACTTAGCTAAATCTGTAAAGATACCACCATTGAATATACCATTATTCCAAGTTGCTGAGTTTGTTTCAGATGCTTGAAAAACACCACTATTAAATATACCATCATTCCAAATAATATTAGATACAGTACCTGTTGATATTGCAGAAATATTAGCATTATCAACATTAGTATAGTTAATAATTCCATTATATATAATAGTCGTATCTGATGGTATAGATAGATCTCCTAATATACCACCATTAATAAATCCGTTATAAAACTTAGAGTAATAAAACTTTCCATTATTAAAGTTACCATTTTCCCAATCGCTTTTATAAAATTCACCATTTTGAAAATCACCATTTTGCCAAGAAAATCTATTATTAGAAAAGCTACTACCTTGTATATAATATGATGATATACTATTAATATTATAATTATTAGAGAAAATATCATCATACGTTTTATTGTTATAAAACAAACCATCATTAAAAATTCCATCAATCCAAGTAGATTCTTTAACTAATCCATTATTAAATAAGCCACCATTCCAAATAGAATTATATAAGATACCATTTTCCCAGACATCTGTCCCACCAACGAAGAATGAATTCATATAGGTTGCATTAGAAACATAATTATTAACATTTGAGAATAGAGTATCTGTTACTAATAATGTTTTGATTTTTTCTATATTTCCAAAATCTTTATCACTTAGATCATATCTATCATTTTTAATTAGAGATGTATTGAAGTAAGCTCTTTTGAAAATACCTGAAACTACTTTTGATTTATAAAATTTAGTCTTACTTAAATATCCCCATCTATTTTTAGCATTATATGTTGAAAATAAACCACCCGGTAATAATGTAGATATTGAGTTAGATAAAACTTCATCTAAAGTAATCTCATTATTATTAACAACACTTATTATCTTATATGTATCTCCTAATCTTGTTAAAGAACCAGTTATACCAGTTACTTCTAATACAGCACTACCACCACTGACAGTAATTAAATCACTAACTTGATAACCTAGACCAGTATTACTAACCGTAGCAGATACTATATCACCTACACTAACAGAAGTTATTTGAATATAATCATTACTTCCACCAGCAGCACTAAATCTATCTATCTCTACAATATCACCAGCCTCATATCCAATACCAGGGTTAACTATTGTAGGATTATTACCATTATTCAAAGATATTGTTAAATTACTACCAGAACCACCAATTGTATTATAAGTATAAGTACCAGATACAAATCCACTACCAGCAGTTGCTACAATAAAGCCATAAACAGCACCAATTGGATTAGTAGTTATATCAACAGTCAATCCAGTTCCTGAACCACCTGTTGTTGATATCCCAGTAGCTGTATTATAATTACTACCTGATGCAGAGATCGATAAAGAAGTAACCTTACCACGAGAATCATAATCTAACCCATTTATAAATATAATTTCTCCTTCTTTTATATAATCTTGCTCTAGTTCATTCCCCTGAGATCTAGTCTTAACTACTAACGATTGTGTACCATTTATACTAATATCATAATCACCACCAACAGTAGAATTATTATTTATAATAACATCATTATTGAAGTTAATATGATTCCCACTATTCCAAGTCGAATTCTCAAAAACTCCACTCTCAAAATCTGAATTACTTATATATGCATTTGAAACATCAATTATGTCAATAAATCTAATACTATTAGGATTTATTTGCACACCTCCATTATCAGTATTATATTTAACAAATATATCTATTGAGTAGTTAGCATCTAAATTTTCATTTAATTGGTAACCACCTGGACTAGTAGTATCAACCGAATAATCATACTGATTCTCTAAAGGTGTAGAAATAAAACAATCAAAATCAATTCCCTGTTTTATATATGTTGAACCATCATAAATATCAATATAATCTCTCCAAGGTCCAATTTTTAGTCTTCTATCAAAAAAATTAGTTAAACTATTTGTACCATCATTTATAACTAAACCTTTGATGTAAAAATAATCTTTGAATTGAAACTTCTCATAACTTCTTTTATTAATATAAAACTTATAAACTTTATGCGTTTCTGTTGATTGTGTATCAGAATAGTTAAATTCCTTATAAGCTAAGATTTTGATAGTATTGTCACTAATATAATTAGAATTCTTAAATATAGATTTCTTAAATTGAGTATTTATAGATTTAACATTATAAAATCTACTATTATAACCTCTTGAATTTCTAACAATAGCATTTTGTATATTAGAGTTTCTAAATTCACAACTATCAAATAATGCTTTATTTACTAAAGTATTATTAAAATTATCTTGTAGAAACTGTTCTGTTATTCTATTATTAACATGTTCTTCAACTATATTATAGAACGATGCAGAAGAACCAGTAGCACCAATTGCTGAGTTACTAACATTAGCATTTCTTATCACAGCATTTCTTATCTCTGAATTTATTATAAAATTATAACCATAACCATCATTATCAGGATTAGTTGACTTTTGATAAGGAGACGTAGATTGAGTTCCTACAAATATATAATCAGCAATAAAGCTTTCAGGTTGAGAATAAATCGAATTCATTATACCTCTTTCCCAAACTGTATTTAATAGAGTACCGTGATTCCATATAGCTGTCGATGATGTCCAACCTAATCTTTTAACATTAGATCCATAAACACCACCATTCCAAGTTCCATTAAAAGTACCATCTCTAAAATTAGATCTTGTTAATATTGGTACATTCTTATTCTCATGCTTAACCCAAACATCATATGTGTTTGTTACTTGGTTCCAATAGTAAACTAAGTTTTCCTTAAATTCATTATTAGCAAAAGTAAACGAATTATTAAGTATAAGTATTTTATCAGCATCATCAGTGACTACCACCGAAAAGCTACCAAGTATAAAATCATTAGTTATATTAGACCAAGTAGTACCATTTTTAATGTAGAATCCAGGTGCATCTGTTATAGGATTTGATTGACCCCAATCATCTATAATTTGTGAAAAATTTGTATCGGCATAAATAATACTATTTTGGTTATAACCAAATTTATAACTAAATGTACCACCTCTTGTTGATACTTGTCTATTAGCTTGAATGAAATCATTTTGGTCTCTTAAATAATAAACTTTAACTAATTTATCAAAATCATCTTGAGATTCCTCATATTCATTTGTAGGTAAACTACCAGTAAATACTATATCTAAAACTACTTTACATCTATCAATCCAAAGTACTTTGTAACCATCATGACCTTTTTTATACTTATCTTGTTGAATTAATAAATTAGAATCATAAGTTCCATTTATAATAAAAACTTTATCACCAACTTTTAACCCACTATTTACTTCGGTAAAAAATAAAGTATAATTAATACCACCAACTTCATAAGGTTCAACCCAATTTAGAATTTTTGGACTACTAGGTATTCCATATTTTAAGACAACATTAGAATCGTCTGATGTTAAATTTAATTGAGGATCAAAACCAACTAAATTAATATCTTGACCATATTGAGCTAATTCCTCAGCAGTTAACAAATAAGGTTTGGTAAATAAACTTTTTTTTACTAATTTTGTAGATGCCATTAATGATAATAGTTTTTACTATATATAAATTTCTTTTAAGTATCTAAACTATTATTGATATTTTAACTAAAAATAATATGAAGAAAATATTAGTATTTACTGGAGCAGGAGTCTCCAAAGAAAGCGGCATCGAAACTTTTCGAGATTCTGCTGAAAGTTTATGGAATAATTATAAAATTGAAGACGTAGCTACACCTGGTGCTTGGCGAAAAGATCGTGAATTAGTTTTAGAATTTTATAATCAAAGAAGAAAGCAATTAAAAGACGTTGAACCAAACTTAGCACACGAACTAATTGCTAAACTTGAAGATAACTATGAGGTTACTATCGTAACTCAAAATATCGATGATTTACATGAAAGAGCTGGTTCAACAAATGTAGTTCACTTACACGGTGAATTAACTAAAGCAAGAGGTTGTATGTACACACATAAAACTAGTCCTTTTGATACAATCGTTGATATAGGTTATAATGATATTGAGGTAGGTGATAAATGTCAAAAAACAGGTTCTCAATTAAGACCGCATATTGTTTGGTTTGGGGAAGAATTAAGTAGTTATGATGTTGATGCAGCAGTAAAGGCTGCTGAAGAATGTGATTTATGTGTAATTGTAGGAACATCATTACAAGTTAGTCCAGCAAATTTAATACCTTTTTATACAAGACCTGGAGTACCTGTTTATTATATCGATCCTGGTGATTTAGGAACAATAGAATATGATATACCACAATTTAAGTTAGCAGATTTTCATCATATGAAAGAAGTAGCAACTAAAGGAATGCAAGAAATTTTTAATAAATTAAACAAATAATATGAAAGAAAAATATATTTTTGACGACTTTAAGTCATATAAAAGCGACAAATACTACGAATTAGGTAGTTATATGAAAGTAAATAAATTCGGTGACTATGACTTGTTTAGTGATCTTTTATCATACAAAGCAGATAAATCTGCAAAGCGTGAAGAAACACCACAGGAAAAAGAAGCTCGTCTATTAAGAGAGAAAGCTCAATTAAGAGAAGCTAAAATTGATAAATTATTATCAGATGATAAAAAATCGTTATAATTCTATAGATTATAGTTTTGCACGTAGTAGGTTTATTAGATTTTCTAAAACATTAAAAAGAAAGTCGGATAGAATCAGAAAGATAAAATCGATTTTTAATATATAAATAAAATTATATTTTTTATGAACTTACAAGAATTATTAAATAAGTGGAATATCAAATGCGATATAAATACTTTATTATCAATGTGGAATGAATCACATCGTCATTATCATACTCTAAATCACTTAAATGATTTAATTGATCAAATAAATGAAAGTAAATCTAAATACTCTCAAAAGGAATATGAGAAGTTATTAATTACTGCTCTTTTTCATGATTGCATTTATGATCCAATGGCTAAAGATAATGAAGAAATGTCAGCACAATTTTTTATGGAGTGTTGTCAAGATAAAACAAATCCAGATTTATTAGATATTAATAAAATGATTTTAGATACAAAGACTCACCAAGCAACAACAAAACTTTCAGAGTCTTTTAATCACTATGATATGAATATTGTTGAAAGAGATTTTGATCAACTATTAGAATGGGAAAATGGAATTCACGAAGAGTATAAAGCTTATGGCGAATTATATAAAGAAGGTAGATTAAAATTCTTAGAATCTTTATTGGATAAATATCCAAATAATACAGAAAACTTATTAAAATTAGTTGACTGGGTAAAAGAAAATTATTAGTATGGAAAAATTAGATATTAAAGAACTTATAGATGATTTAATGCAGGATGAAGATTTTCAAGTTTCTTGTAATGATGAGAGTGTCGAATGGATGTTATCAACACTGTTACACGATGCATCTGGTTCTCTAAAATGGAATAATTTTCCAAGTGGTGATGAATATAAATTTGAATTTGTTGATGCTTATACAGAAAAAGGTGATCGCAAAGATGAAACAACAGAATATGGTATTTTCAAAAGAAAATCAGATGGTAAGTTCTTTAGAATTTGGACACATGATTCTGGATTTATAGAAACACCTAGTCTTTGTAAACATATGGAAGAAGTAAAACCTAAAGAAGAAGTAAGAAGGATAAAAACTTGGGATAGTTTCTAAATATAAAAAACCACTCAAATTGAGTGGTTTTTTAATAATTCTTAATAAGGTATTCAGTTCCCATTATTGTTTTCTTAGAAATAAATTCACAACCTTTATATAAATCTTCTATTCCATCAAAGTAATAATAACTTAATAGGAATTTACCCTTTATATTATTTAGAATCTCTGCTAATTCAAAATGTGAATTTATATTAAAATCATGATTTATATAAAATTTTTCTCTACCTTTATAAGGAGGATCAACATAAAAGAAACTATCAGAATTATCATACTTTTTTATAATCTCTTTATAGTCTAAATTATGTATATTAGTTATCTTATCTATACTTTCTTTATAATATTTATATTTAAGCTTAAACACTTCAAACTCCATATCACCTCGCCAAGAATCCTTTCCTATTTCATAAGGAGATGAACAACAAAGAACAATTAACCAATCTATTAATAATTTAGTTTCATCTTTCTCTTTGAATAAATTAGATAAAGACTTTTTATATGATTCATAATCAACCTTTGTATCTATTATCTGATTAATAAATTCACTATTATTCTTCAGCTGATTGAATAAATTATAGTTTAGGTAGTTTTTATCATTATAAATAAATTTAGTATTCTTAAACTCTGAAAAGTCTAAGGAAAAGAAAATTCCATACATTCCCGAAAATGGCTCAATATAGGTTAATATATTATTGGGAATGTATGGAATTATAAATTTTGCAAATTTTGACTTTTCACCTAAATAAGGTATTATCATTTTTTGAATTCTTTTTTATCTGTTGATATATAAAATTTATCAAAATCATAATACTTATCATAAACAGATTTTACTTTTTTAAGAGTAATACTATCTAAAATATCATAAACTGACCAACCCTCTGGGTTAATATATTGATTAACATTTTTATATCTTAGAATTTCATCTTTTTCTCTTCTTACTTTATAGTAATCTCTAACTAAGTCAAATCTTTCTTTTGTTAAGTATTTATCTGGGTTAGTTATAACTTTCTTAACAATCTTGATCACTTCATCAACATTCTTATTTGACGTTAAAGTAGAAATACTCGATAAACCTTTATCATTCATTCTGCTTTGATAACAATGAACATAATAAGCTAATCCCTTTTTCTCTCTAATCTCTTGATATAAAGGCGATTTAAGACCTAACGATAACATAGCATTAATAAAATGAACATATGCAAAATCTTCCTCAATAACAGGACTTAGAATAGCTATTGATGTCTTATCCTTAAAGTCATTATTTAACTCTAGTGGAACATCATAATTTCCAAATTGTATATCTTTTACAATCTTTCTTTCTTGAAACTCAACAGTCTTACTTTTATATTCCTTATGCTTAGAAACATTGATAATCTTTGTTGGTTTCATATATTGAAGCTCAAAAAAGTTTATACAATCCATATATTTAAGATTTTCTAAATCTTCTCTTAAACCAATCGGATCATAATCATTAAATAATTTTCTTGATAGATTTAAGAAGTGAGAGCTTGTTTGATCATTAAAAGTATCCATATACTCCTCCAATACAATCTTTCTTTCATTCTCAAATTCTTCTTTAGTAATATTGAATGTAGTAAGTAGTTCTACAAATTGATTTTTGTATTTGTTTACCTTATCATCTAATCCTGTTAGATAGAATACAATTTCATTTGATGATGTATAAGCATTCCAATCTATACCATCTCTATCAAAATCTTCTTGTAAATGATCAAATGATTTACAAACTAAGTGCTCCATTAAGTGACTGATACCATACCAACCCTTCTTTTCTAAATTAGTTGAACCTTCGTAAACAACATAAAATCCTGAAAGGTCTGTTTCGCTTTTTAAGTTAATTATCATATAAAAAATATTTTAATAGTTATATTAAAATCTATTCATTTGTTGGTATATTTCCATTAACTATAAACTCATGATCTCTCCTAACAAAATCATAAGAACCGATATATTCAAGTTCTTCTAGAATAAAAGATAATTTATTAGTTATATCTCTACCAGTAAAAGTTCTATTAATACCAAGCTCTTCCATAATTTCATTTAGTAAGTCAGCTATACTCTCTGTTAAATAAATAACACGTTTGGGTCTAATAATTATTTGCTTTTCTAAGTCTTTATCTTTAACTAACTTCTTAAATAATTCTTTATCTTGAACAAGACCAATATAATCAAAATAGCATTTTTTCCACTCTTCAAATAGATATTGCTTAGGTAAATCTATAGATTTTTGCTCAAACTCTCCAACAGTTAAACCCATTTGTTCAAGCATCAATAAGCCATATTTTGACTTATGATAACCATATTCATATCGAATAGCATACTCCGATAGTGGAAAATCTGCGTAAGGCTTTTTCTTAGAAAAGGACCAACCTGCTCCACCTAAAACAACTTCATTTTTATCATAACCTAATTTTTCTAAAAGAAAATATAAATATAAGTCAACTTCACCAGAGCAATTATCTAAATGTCGTCTATTAATATCATCTATTATTG
>JACCDV010513948.1_pt1 | contig 15650 bp, 15 predicted proteins | sample 7446131 | NCBI WGS metagenome assembly JACCDV01 (sample SAMN15323448, study PRJNA562643) | freshwater metagenome | isolation source: river surface water | place: USA:Blue River Watershed | collected 2017-08-17 | reverse complement strand
TTACGTAAACTGCGCTTTGACCCGCAAACGCTCGAACGTAAAATCAATTAAACTGAAATCGTGGCAAGTAATTCTTTATTGGTGGGATTGGCAGTCAATTTCTTCAATAAAGCTTGGGCGGCTTCAACACTGTTCATTTCAGCTAAACCACGGCGTAAATTATCCACGCGTTTTAATTCATCACCCTCAAGCAATAATTCTTGTTTGCGGGTGGCGCTCTTCTTAATATCAATAGCCGGATAAATACGGTGATTAGCTATATCGCGGGAAAGCACAACTTCCATATTCCCTGTCCCCTTAAACTCTTCGAAGATAACTTCATCCATGCGGCTACCGGTTTCAACCAAGATGGTGGCTAAAATCGATAAGGACCCGCCGTTTTCAATTTTACGTGCAGAACCAAAAATACGGCGGGGAATTTCCATAGCCCTGGTGTCTACGCCCCCTGAAAGGGTGCGTCCTCCGCTGGGGCGTTGTGCATTATGCACACGGGAAAGCCTGGTTAACGAATCAATCACCACCATGACATTGCCACCATCGGCGGCATCTTTAAAAGCCCGCTTCATCAATTTATCTGCGGTCTCAATATGATTCTCATAACTTTGATCTGACGATGATGAGAACACTTCACCTGGAACGGCACGTTTAAACTCCGTTACCTCTTCAGGCCTCTCATCAATTAAGAGGACATATAATTTAATATCGGGATAGCCCTTAGCTACAGCCTGGCAAATATGTTTCAGGAAGGTTGTTTTACCTGATCCGGGAGGCGCCACAATCAAACCGCGCTGGCCCATGCCAATTGGACAAATTAAATCCAACGCCCTCATGGTTAATTCTTTCGATCCCTTCTCCAATTGTATGCGCGGAGATGGATCAATGGGCGTCCCGCTTAAGAAACTGCGTTCAGCCTCATCAGGAACACGCATGGGAGCCGGCCTCATCGACGGCCGTTGCTGAAACTTAGGTTTATTATTGAAATTACGCATGGACAAGCTTATCATGCCTCTTAAGATATGTCTATTAAACAACTACCATTTCTTTTTACGCTTCTCATCGCTGTTAATCTTTTCACCCTTAAAGATGGGCATAACTGGGGCGGGGATTGGGGGCAATATGTTATCCACGCGCAAAATCTTTTGTTGGGCGAACCTTACAACAATGGCATCATGATCGAGAAAGCCGTTGTTTACCCTCCCGGATTTCCCCTATTAATAGCCCCCGTGCTTAAAACATTTGGTTTGAATTTTAAAGCCCTTAAATGCATCAATATTGCAGCCTGGTACCTATCCATCCTATTTCTGTTTTTTATCCTTAAACGCTATATCACCCGCTCCCAAGCTTTATTATGCGCCCTCTTCTTAAGCGCATCCTCTTTCTTCTTTGTCTTTAAACAAAACATCCTATCGGATATTCCTTTTACACTCTTTCTTATCGCTGCCCTCTGGGCGCTTGAATCTAAATTACTACTACCCTCCATGCTCTTAATTTTTACAGCCATCTTGACCCGTTCAGCTGCAAGTGCCCTATGTATTGCAGGATTAATCTATTTTATCTTTATCCACCGCAATTGGCGCATGGCCTTAGGCGTGCTTGGCTCAAGCCTAGCCGCCCTCACTATTCAAACACTGATCCTAAAAGAAGTCCATCCTGGATTCTGGCAGCAGCTCATCACACACCCCAAAGACACGCTCCTTCACCTTGCTCAAAATGCCTCAACCGTATGGCAAAGCATGGCTTGGACCCTGCTCCCTGGAGAAACACCATTAACATCAATTATCTTTACCGGCCTTGAAGGGCTGCTCATTATCCTATCGCCTATTATTTACCTTGGACTCGCCTATTTATTTATCCGAAGATTCTTAAATAAAAGCCTCACGCTTGTTGAAGCTTTCTGCTTTATCTACACCGGCATGCTCTTTATCTGGGCGTCCAATGGGGATTCACCGCAAAACTTTGCCCGCTATACGCTGCCATTAATCGGCTTTATCTTGATGCTGCTTATGCAATGCGCCAATCATTTTAAGAAAATCAACCTTGCTCAATATTTCATTGTTGGCTTACTGTGCCTTAATCTTATTAATATTACCCTGCTATTTAATTTTAATGATGATGAAGTTGTTAATTACCCTTCCAATAAACGATTATTCGCTTGGATTAAAACAAACACCAACCCCGATGACCACTACATGACCTGGGAACCAAGAACAGTAGCCGTTATGACCGGCCGTGTCGGAACATCCCTCATGTGGTTTAATGTTGCTGACCCCTCTATCCGCCAGCACATGATGCGGACAGGAAAAATCCGTTATATCATCCTTAACCCTATCGGCGATAAAGCAAGCCTCGACTATTTAAGCCAACAACCTTGGGCTCAGCAAATCTATGAAGATAAGGGCTTTTATACTATTTTCCAGCTACGTAACGAGTAGGCCTCATTACAAAGAATAAAACAATTCCTAATACCGCTACACAAAAAACACCAAAGGTCATCAGGGTTAAAATTCCATCCCTTAAATCCTTGTTCTTAATAAACATTAACTTATGAAAATTGCTAAACATATTAGCTTCAAACTGTTTTTGGTTATCCGTTGCCCGGGTCACGCTTCCTGTCATGGTAGATACATATAAACGCGTCCCCTTGCCATCATGAGCATCAAAACGGTAAACCGGCAAGATACGGAAGATATTAATATACTCCCCGTTATAGGATGTTAAATAATCCGTTTTACTAACCGGGGAACCACCGAGATAGCTTGATGCTATCTCGGAGGCATAAACCTCGTCCTTATCCCCTGCCCTGCCGTCTTTAGCATTGACATAGACGATCTTCTTCTCACCTTCAATAAATAATTGATACCACGGCTCACCACTGATGCTGCGGATGCTCACCGCTTGAAGTTTCACGTTTGGATTAGGCAGATTCTTTAATGCCTCCCCAACAGAGACCTTCATATCTTGGGGCAAAATCAAACCTGCGGGACGAGCCGCTGGCGGTGGCGCTTGGGTACGGCTCATGATATTATGCAATACCCCGCTTCCAGCCGACATTAAAATAGATACACTAAAAATAAGCCCTACCCATCGGTGAATCTGACGTAAACGTTTTGAATTGATTGCCATCGTTGTCTCCTTACCATTTCCATTCTGCGCCGCCATACCAGGCGCGCCCGTTGCCCGGATTAAACACAGCATTAGTATCAGCCCCGGCTGCATTATTAACAATACTCGTCGATGCTGCATATATCTTATCCGACAAGTTCTTGCCTTCAAGAAACACAGAAAATCCGTGCTTTGTTTTATACCCCGCCTTTAATCCCCAGATCGTATACGGATCGGCATAAAAGGTATTGGCCATATCAATAGGATAGGCCGCTATTGACCGTTCAATATTGGGGCCAAGATAAAAACCTGCCGGATGTTCATACATCAGCTCCATTTTCAAGAAATGTTCCGGCAGGCCGGGAAGCTGATTGTCCCCATAAACATCATCGCCGCTAAAAGCCAGCTGGCTCCAATTATAAACACCTCGGATATAAACCTTATCCTCCGCCTCTTCTGCCTTGGCTAGCAATCCGTTTAACAGGTCAACCTTGGTTCCCAATTCAATTCCCTGATGAATAGTTTTGCCCCGAGCATTAATGGTGCCCAACGGATTTCCGGAAGCATCGCTTAAACTCAATAACTCTTTATCAAGCAGGGAATAATAATACGTCACATCATACCCCAAACGCCCTTCATCCCCCCGGATACCTGTTTCCCAGGTATGGCTGCGCTGGGCTTTATTAGGAAGGAAGTTGCTGGCAGAATCAAAAACTTCAGAAAAAGTCGGGGGTTCAAAACCACGGGTGTAACCGGCAAAGACTTGATTCTTTTCTGTTAAATCATAAAGAAATCCTGCCTTAGGATTAATGGCCCGGTAAATGCTATGCCCGCTATCGTCCCCATTGGCAAAATAATAATCCGTACTCTGCCGGGATGCATAACTTAATTGAAGGCCTGGAACAAAGGTAAATTGGTCGGCCAACTTAAATTGATCTTCCACATACAAATTAAGATTATACGCTTCCTGATCATTCTCCGCCGTGCGGCTTGCCCTTGCCCCACCAACATTACTGTAACGGTTATCCTGTTTATAACCAAGCGACGGACTAAACCCAATCAGGAATTGATTGTCCTTCCCTAATAATTGAGCCGTGTTGGTGTAACGGATTTCCCCGCCGTAATCCTGAGAATCCACATCCAACACTTGAAAAATGGGATGAAAAATCCCGCCATTAAATAAGTAGGCGCTAAAATCCCACTGTTGTTCTTCACCTGAATGTATTGTTGTCTTATTTGCGATGCGAAAATAATTAACATCCCGTTTCTGATTACCGGATATGCTGCTTGCATTTGCCTGGGTCGAGTCAGCGTTTAACTGTGCCTTTCTTAAAGCCCCACCCAGATTAGCCTTGGTAATGGCATTGGTAAAATAAACCCTAGTTTCCACGTCATCATTAACCTTGTACCCAAGATTAGCAAATTCATAATGATTATCTTGTTCCGTGTGAGTTCTAAACCCCTCCTGCTTAAACTGGCTTAGTGACACATAATAATCCACCGGCCCCATCACCTGACCCATACTTAATTGCGAACGGATATATCCAAAACTCCCCCCCTCCACCCGCGCCTGCACACGATCGGCCGTATACCCGGTTGGAGATACAAAGTTAATCGCCCCCCCTAAGGTGGTTGACCCATAACGCAAGGCATTCCCGCCGCGGTAAACTTCCGTGTATGCCGTTGCTAAAGGTTCGATCTTATAAAAATCACCACTGCCGTCTGCTTCATTGATGGGAATGCCATCTTGCAATAATTCAATCCCACGCAAATGGAAGGTGCGCTGCAGTCCTGAACCACGGATAGATACACGAGATTCCTGAGCGCCGGTATCACGTTGTTGAACAAAAACACCTGGCGCATACCCTAATAAATCCTGCGGCGTTGTTGCCCGTCCATTCTTATAATCATCTGCAGCAATTAACCCCACACCTCCAGGTATCCTGCCCATATCTTGCTTGGCTTGCTCAAAATCAGGAATAATCGTTGAGGCCTTCTCCTGTTTTGCAATAACCCTTATTTCAGGCATCACTGCAATTGATGATTCTTGTGGATGATCTGGTATTTGTTGGGCATACGCGCCAACAGTAAATCCTAAAACAAATAACACAATAAAAACCCTCAGCATACACATCATTTCATTCTCCTAAATAAATACTAATTAGCATAAAGGCATTCCTTGCCTATATGCATACAGAGGGAAATATACTATTAAGGAATTATGCCTTGGGGACGTGGTCGATCGTTCTAAGGAAGGGATTACCGTAAGCAAAAAGCATGAAATCATGTAAATTCAATATGCGTAATGCCTGCTCTGCATGGCTATGGGCAACAAGATAATAATGGCCTGCCCCACCGCCTGACGCATTGGATTCTTTATTACTCTTGGAATTATTCTTAAAGCTATGCCCTTCCAGGGAAATATTCTTGCCCCTTGCCTGAGCTGTATTGGTGCACAAACACACCGCACGCTGGCCGTCACAAGCTATCTTTTCCTGCGCAGGCTTAATAAAAATACCCAAGGGCAAAAGCCATGAAAAGAAAGTCAAAACCATCACTGTTAATATTAAATTCTTCATCTAATTGACTATATCAAAATAAATAGCACCTGGCACCATTTTTTGAAACAAAAAACCCTCCGCGGCAATTAAGCTGCGGAGGGTTTAAGGTGTACAAGAATCAACTTCTTATATTTTCACCACGTTTTGGGCTTGTTCGCCTTTAGGACCTTGAACGATTTCAAATTGAACATCTTGACCTTCGCTCAAAGACTTGTAGCCTTCACCTTGAATAACGCTGTGGTGAACGAATACATCCTTACCATTTTCAGGGGTGATGAAACCAAAACCTTTTTGATCATTGAACCACTTTACTTTACCTTTAACCATAATCTTTGAATCCTCCTTTTACGAAAATTTGAATCTGTGCCGTGACCTAAATAAAAAACCGCAAGGCATTTCTTCCACCTTACGGCTTTAGATCACGATGCACCCTTTGATTCGTTGGATAGTATGCACTACCAACGCTGCTTTGTCAACCTTTAATTTACCTACCCCAAGGCACAGCGAAACCCTGGGTGGTTTAACATTTCGCTTGGTAAATGCTCTTTTAACTTACGTAAAATCAACTTATTTAATGATTTGGATTGGCCCGCAGGGTCTTGAGAACCCCCAAATTGCAAATAAGCCATATTTAAATTAATCATGCTGTATAACCACTCCCGCTTTTTTTGCCCCTCAATCTTATGCTCCTTCACAATATCTGCATAGGCACGCGCCATGGCTTGACGCATTTGCACATTAACCTGCGGGTACTTGGTTTTTTCCATCTCTATAATGGTTTGTGCCAAACTCTTGCGGTCAACATCGTTAAGCAACGCCTTGGCTTCTTTTAACTGCTCAATATCTTGTTCGGATAAACGCGGGGCGTTTAAACCTTGACGCTGCTCCTTGGCTTGCACAACAGTTACGACTAATAAAAAGCTAATGAATATAACGAATTTTCTCATTTCCCCTCATCTGTTGTTATCTCTGCCAACGGCTGGCTGGCACGCAGGCTATCATAATGAAATACAATGCATCCGCCAGCCTTGGTTTCCTTACACCAATCAAATTGCTCTTGATAGCCTTGCGGTGCATTAAGAAACTTATAGGCGCCAATCGCAAAATTAAGCTTTAAAGGCTCTTCCACCCGCTTAAGCGCATCCGCCACATTCTTTTTAAAAGTAACCAAATCCGGCGGATAGCTCATGATGGTGACAAAATCAACCAAGCGTGTATTAAGCCATACCGGCCAATCCTGAAAAGCTTCTTCACGCGCCCGCACATAGGAAACACAACCGGTGGTTGACACCTGAATCGATGGGCGGATGGAACGGGCTTCTTGAGTTAAGGCTTTAACCAAATCCGTCACTTGATCACGCTTCCACTGACGCCATACTGGGTCTTCCTCAACAATCTTCTTGGCCCCAGTTTCTTTCTTAAAACGTTTCATATTAGATTGGCTATAACCATAACGCGGGTTGACATCCGGGTAACGGATATAATCAAATTGAATGCCGTCTAATTGGGGATACGCACGCACAATTTCTGCGACCAATAAAAGCAATTCCTTGCGCACCCTTGCATCACCAGGCTCTAAAAAATATTGATTATCAATTAAATAATCCTGCAACGTTTTCTTTGGCTTTATGTTACGGGTGAGGATGTCCGGGCCATATTTCTTTAGCATCTTGGCTTCTGTATTTTTGCTTAAGCTCAACATATTAAGCCAAGCATGCACTTCAATCCCCTCCTGATGGGCTGTTTTAATCAAAAACGCCAGCGGATCTTCGCCTAAGGCAGTTACACAGGCCTGATACGGGGATTGATCACCAACCGTTGACGGAAACCAGGTCTTATTCGCCCGGTACACCTGCACAAATAAAACCTTAATCCCCGACTTCTTCGCATACGCAACAAGCGCCAACATATCTTCACGGCTGGAAAGTACCGGCTTATGGTCTAAAACTGATACAAAAAGGCCTCGACGCGACGCATCATCTGCAGCCGCTTGCGTTGAGAGAAAAACCACCGCACCCATTAACAACAAAAAAATTGTATTCCTAATAAAGACTGCCATCTAAAATCCATTTTCTAATTAATAGGCTTTAACTGAAGAATTAGGAAGATTTCTTCTTTAAGATACTCTTTACAATATATTTAGGCCGTTGTTTTACTTCTTCGAAGATCTTGCCCACATACTGCCCAATAATGCTAATTGATAATAACTGCACTGAGCCTAAAAACATCATCACAACCAGGACTGTTGTAATGCCCCGCGGGGTCTCTGGCATCATTAAACGCAACGCAATCTGCACCACAATACCTATCACTGATATAAAAAATGTAATCAGGGAAATAAAGGTAATGAATTCAAGCGGCACATAGGAAAATGAGAAAATACCCTTAAGCGCCCAGTTAAAATTTTTCACCAAATCATTCGTGCTTTTGCCAAACATCCGTTCAGGCCGCACATAGGGAATGCCTGTTTGACGAAAACCAACCCACGCCCGCAAGCCCCGCACAAAACGGTCCCTCTCTGGAAATTGCTTTAAAAAATCAACAACAACACGGTCTATCAAGGAGAAATCGCCAGCATGCAAGGGGATGCGCACATATGATAGGCGATGGAAAATAACATAAAATGCCTTATAAAAGAATTGCATCACCGCCGATGTTTCACGCTTGGTGCGGACACCAAAGACCACCTCAAAACCCTCCTGCCACTTATGGTAAAACTGTTCAATCATCTCAGGGGGATCTTGCAGGTCACCATCTAAAAGCACCACCGCATCACCTGTTGCAATATCCATTCCGCTGGTAAAGGCCATCTGGGAAGAGAAATTCCTGGAATGATTAACCGCAATGACATGAGGGTCTCGATCAACAAGTTCGCGCAACACCGCCTCTGTATTGTCAGGGCTGCCGTCATTAACAAAAATGATTTCATAATCAACGCCGATTTTCTCAAACGTCTTAACCAGACGCGCATGCATGATGGGAATAGCCAGCTCATCACGGTAGCAAGCAATAATGGCAGAAATCTTTTTCATTTTTAACGCCTTTAATTATTTCCTTAAATTAACATAATACGGGCTTCTCTCCCGACACATCTGCTCAACAATTTCAGGCAATTGGCTATTATCCAAGGGCCAATGGGCTTGGATGTTACTTAACACTCCCATAACCTTGACATCTTCAAGAGCCCAATGCGAAAAACCATCATGCACATAATCTTCCCCCCGTCCAGCTCCCACCATCTTAACAGGAATCTTTTCCTGATGGATATAATTACGGATTGTTTCAAATGGACGGTACAATAAAAACGGCGTAATCGAATAAACAACCGGAATCTTCCCCTCCAAAGCCAAGCCCACCGCCATGCCCATCATAGCCTGTTCCGCCGCCCCTACATTAATAAAACGGGTTGGATAATCAGCCCTGATTTGATCCCACATCTTATAGCCTAAATCAGCTGTAATCACCCAAATATCCTTATTACAAGCCATCTGTGCATGTAATAAATCCGCAAATAAACGGCGCATCTTAATGGCTGGATTAACTGTCATGTCGGCAAATCTCCATCGCCTGGCGATAATTATCATCATTCATCACATAATAATGCGCATCAAGGCCACGTAAAAATGGGAGTTGTTCAACGCTTGTCCTGGCAACAATAATGGTAGGCACCTTAAATGACTGCGCCAACGCAGCGCGTAACGAGGCTGGGTTATGACCGTCAACACACAGCAATTCAAAACCAAAACCCCTCAAACGCCTTTCCAACGCAGCAGTGTCAACAGCCGCATACGCCGCCCACCCATTAGCGTTAAGCACTATCTTTAAATTAACCACTTGCTGTTCATTGGCAATCCGTAACGCCTCCCAAACACTGCCTTCAGTGCATTCACCATCGGAAATGCTGCAATACACCTGCTTTTCCCGGCACGCTAAAGCCATCCCCAAGGCAATGGGAAGGCCCTGGCCTAAGCTTCCCGTCGATACATCAATGCGGTATTGCTCATTACGGTCCGGATGCAGGTGCAATTTCTTATAGGCATCAACCGGTAAATACTTGTATTTCTCCAGCACCGCATAAAGCGCAAACCCTGCATGGCCATTAGATAAAACGAAACGCTCATCCTTCTGCTTGACGGCATACACCGCATCAATAATATCAATCACGCTTAAACATGAACCCAAATGGGACAGCCGGGATTCATAAATCATCTGTATGACACGTTGACGGATTATCCGCTGATCAATGGAACATTTACCTATATTCATCCATTACACCTTCTTGGCAACCACACATAAATTACCCAATTTCAACCTTAATCTCAAGCTTAATAAGCGCTGAATTATTCCCCTAGGGGATTTAAACAAAGCTTCTTTAAACGCATTGGAAATAGGCAGCAGCCACAGCAAATGACGCATGGATACTATATTAGCGGGCTTATAAACTTTTTGCACGCAAAACCCATTCTTCTTAAAAAAAGCGCTGATTGTAGCCGCGCTAAACAAATAAATATGCTCAATATCGATAATCGGGCTTCGTTTGCCCAAAACCCGAGCACTAACACTCCTTACATCATGTTGAAAAGACACGATATACCCACCCGGCTTCAATAGGCGATAGCATTCACCCACAAATTCATTCGGCTCATGAAGATGGTCTAAGGTTTGGAAGAAAAAAATAAAATCAATGCTTTGCGCTTCAAACAAACCAACCTTAAACGCATCATTAATAATCCTTGATTTAATCTGCGCCTCAGCCTTCATGACCGCATCTGCACTCGGCTCAACCCCTAGGCTTTGCTCAAATCCCCTCTGGGCTAACGCTTTTAACATAAACCCATTGCCGCAGCCGATTTCTACAATTTTAGCCTCTTTAGGCAGAAGATCCAGCACCGGCTTTAATGCTGCCATATATGTTTGCGTCAGGTTTTCAATCTCATCGCCGTAGTTTAATTTGCTGCGCCTATATAATTGTTCCGCATCACATCGGGGCAAGACCGGGTTAGAACGCACCATCCCATCCCTGACACACTCAACCACCTGATAATGCACCCGGTCAGGCATGCGCCGGGCAGAAAAAACATCAGCACTCAAATCAGCCTCACTGAAATTAGCCTTATACAAAATCTTATAATTATCCACTGCCCCGCAAAGCAGGCAAGGTGTTGACTGCATCTTCATCAATCCTTATTCCCGTAAATATTTTTATTTTCCTTATACCACGCCCACATTAAGGACAAGCCTTTCTTTAGACTATATTGCGGAGCCCAATCCAAACAGCTACTGGCCTTCCTAATGTCAGCAACCCAGCAATTAGTGTCCCATGACCTTGCCGGCATCCGGCCCCAGCGAAAATTAGTGCTGCACCCTGAAACATAAACCGCCGCCTTAACCACCTGCTCAATTGTATGCTGTTTACCCGTACCAACATTAAAAATCTCACCCGGGTAACGCTTTAATTGATCAATGCGTAAATACGCTTCCACCATATCATCCACATAAATAAAATCACGCGCAGTCGCAGGCGCCACTAAATCCATCGGTTGTTTAAAATATAATGACTTCAACAAGGTTGGTACAAAACGCGTTGGCTGTTCATACGGCCCATACACCGAGAATGGCCGCAAGGTCACAACAGGTTTTTTATCCCGACGGGCAATATAACCGCACAACTGCGTAAATGACGCCTTACTAACCGCATAATCACTTTCCGGCTGTAACACATCTGTTTCCTTCATTGATTTCTTCTTATACCCATATTCCGATGAAGAACCCGTATTAACAAATAAACCATACCCAACCTTATTCGCCGCATTAAGCAAATTCCACCCACCCATCAAATTTGTCCTGAAAATCTGCTGCGCATCATTTTGTGCCGCATAAGCCCCATGCGCCGATAGGTGATAAATAACGCTTGGCGCAGACTTATCCACTATTTTTAACAAAACCTTCTCATCAGATAAATCAGATTGATAAACACGCACCTGAGGCAGGATATCGGTTAACCGCCATAACTGCGCCTGGGGACGAAGGATTAAATGAAGCTTGGCCCCCTCCTTTAATAAGCGACGCACAAGGCAAGCCCCTACAAAACCGGAAGCACCCGTCATCAACACGCTTTTATTTCTTAAGTTCACTAATCAACTCTTTCTTCAATAACAGCTGATTCGCCTTAACCGCTATCAACAAGGCCGCCAACACTATAATTAATACCGCCATGTAAACAAGCTCCTTATGCGGAGGCCCTCCATAAAAAGCCTTTATCGTATGCACGCCCGGAGAATCAACCTTAAACACAATACGTCCCAAGGGGTCAACACCTGCTTTCAGTACAGCAGGATCGATTAGTTTACCATCAAGCAACACCTTCCAACCAGGAAAATAAAGCTGATTAATTAAGATAAAATCTTGATTCTTAACAAACACCTGGTAATGAATAACATAATCGCTGCTGCCTGGTAAGGCTGTTAATTTAGAACTCTCTAAGGCATAAATTATAGAAAAATTGGTTCGGGGAGGAATGAGATGAAAAGGCGCTGTTTTAGGCAGAAATTCATTTAATCCCCCACCCGCATCTATATGCGTCCGTTGGTATTTAGTAAACGCTTGCGGGTCATAACGGTATGGCGCTTGCTCATACTTTCCCCAAAATTGTTTCACATGAATAAGGCCAATCAATAAAAAAATAAACCCCATGAATACCACCTGAATCTGCCATTTAAACCGTTGCAAATAAATAAAAACTCCAACAGCACAAATCATCTGTAAACTTGCTGTAATCGACAAGATGCGCCAAGGGAATTGAATCTTACCGATAAAAGGCACTAGTTTAACCAGGAAGAACCAGCCATAACTCATTAGGACAATCAGCGCCATATACAGGATGAAGACGTACCGGATAAAAACATATTTAAACCCTAAAATAAAACCAGCCAAAGCCAGCAAGAAATGCATCGCCCCTAATTGGAACGACATGCCATCATCAGAACCAGCCCCTGACCCGCCAAAACCCCAATATGTTGAGAATAATTGCTTAAAATAAACAACATGATTTATCGACGCATACGGCCCCGCATCCACCAACTGCCAATGAACCCAATGATGTAAGGACAGGCATAGCAACCAATACGGCGCACTCAAAGCAAAACCAATGATCAACGCCATTAGGCTGTTAACTAAGAAAATCAGCCCCTGCCCTTTATTAAGGATAACAAAAGATATAACAAACATTAATGCCGCCAGGCAGGGAATGAAAATCATCGACACTGGTAAATGCGCATACAAAATAGCCGCAATCGAAAGGCCTAATAAAATCATCCGCTTGATCAGCTGTTTAGGGTCTTCAAGAACTGCCCATTTTAAACGCAATAGGCAATACAGCACCCACGGGATAAGCACAACTACACACAACTCCCCCAAGGCGCCCCGGACAAAAAGATCAAGATACAGGTATGGGGTTAACAAATACAAAATAGCCGCCCCAACCGCTAACCGCCAATGCCCCAAATAAAACCTTGCAATCTTATAAGCCCCAACTGCACCTGCAAAAAACAATAACAACACGGTCACCTTAACAGCCAAGAATGGATTAGAAAGCACTAAATTAAAGGGAAGAGAACAAAAAAAGAACATCGGTTGATAAAAAACAAAGGTCGGGTAACCATATCCCCCATACATATCCGTCAGCCATCGTGGATATAAAAACCCATGACTGAAAACGCGCTTAAACGCTTCCATCAAGTTTAAATACCGGTCAGCTTCATGACTGGTTGTCCAATGGGCACTTAACAAGAAATTAGACAGGAACAAAAAAGAAAAACAGAAGATAATAAGATAGGGTAAGAAACGATTCATGTACCTACCAATCCACTGGAAAATAATCCTTCAGGAATTTACCGCACCAATGTTTCCCTGTCAGGATGCCGTCGAAAAACGGATCGCAAACGCGGGCAGCTCCATCGACAATGTCCAATGGCGGCTGAAAATCATGATTAGCCTGCTTGCGCAACATCAACCCCATCGGGTCTTCATCCGTCACCCAACCCGTATCTACGGCATTCATATAAATGCCATATTTAACCAAATCCTTAGCGGAGGTGTGGGTCAACATATTAAGCGCAGCCTTAGCCATATTGGTATGCGGATGTTTTGTCGTCTTCGTATACCGGTGAAACTTGCCTTCCATGGCAGATACATTAACAATATGTTTCTGCCCCGTGTTCTCGCGCTTCATCATTGTCGAGAGCTTATTGCACAATACAAACGGCGCGATTGCATTAACCAATTGCAGCTCAATCATCTCCGCCGTCGGTATTTCCCCTAAGTCTAATCGCCAACTATTCATTTCACGCAAATCAACCTGCTGCAAATCTGCATCTAATTGCCCTTGAGGAAAAACTTTTTCAGCCGGCAGATGCTGGTCATGGGTATAAGGGATTTGTGAAAGCTTTGCTGATGCGCTTAATCCAATACCAACCACCTGCCCGCTCCAGGCCAAGGCTGGCAGGGATGCACCTGAAGAGTTGCCTTGCACGCTAGGCAGCATTTCCCGCTTACACATCTCAAAAGGCCTAAGCAGGGCCTGCACATCAAGCGGTAAATCCTTATAATCAATCATTTCATTCTGCATTAAATGCGCATAAAAACCAGGCGGACGACGGACAGTCTGCGCAGCATTATTAATCAGGATATCCAACCGGGCATATTTCTGCTCAACATAATTACAAAATAATTCAACACTTGGCGTATGGCGCAAATCCAAGCCATAAATATGCAAACGATCCTTCCATTGCTCAAAATCAGCTTCCTTGGCATAACGCAAGGCTGAATCAACAGGAAAACGGGTGGTGGCAATCACATGCGCGCCGGCACGCAGCATCATCAAGGATGACTGGTAACCAATCTTCAACCGTGATCCGGTGATTAAAGCCACTTGGCCAATAAGCGGTGCTGTTTGAAAACGTTTGGCATAGTTAAGATCCGCACAACTCGCGCACATCGAATCATAAAAGAAATGCAGGCGTGAAAATTGCACCTTGCAAACATAACAATGCCGCGGTTTTATTAATTCAAGCACTTTTTTCGGAGTACTGCTGTCTTGATAGGTTATTTGCTTCGGGGCTGTAAATACAGCCGCTTCACGCGCGGAACGAATTCCCGTCGCTGCCCGAACAGAACGCTCATGGTCATCAATGCGCTGACGCTTAAGGCGGACCCTGTCCTTCTTTCTCTTGCGGATTTCACCAGGTTCAGGGCGGGAAATCTTCCCCGCCGCGCTTAAAAGATCAATGCGCTGCTGATCCAGCAAATGAGCCATCTCAACCGAGTTATTAACAAGGTCTTCAAGTAAATTAATGCACGATTGGATCTGTTCCTTGGTATATTTTGCGTCTGGGATTCTATCTGTAGCCATGGGAGATATAATACACTATCTTTGTTCAAGTTCAAGCAGCTGGCGCTTTTGGGCTATTCCCCCTGAATAACCTCCAATAGCACCATCCGCAGCTATTACACGGTGACAGGGAACGATAATACACAAGGGATTCTTGCCATTAGCCGAACCAACAGCCCTGCATGCTCTTGGATTTTTAACCTGCCGAGCCAACTGAGTATAGGAAATTGTTTGGCCAAAAGGAATCTTGATTAGCTCTTTCCAAACCTTAACTTGAAAAGCCGTTCCTGTTAATTCCAATGGAAGATCAAATCGCCTTCTCTTTCCTGCAAAATATTCATCCAATTGAGTCTGTGCAGCTTGTAATATCTTCCCGCCCGGCGATTGGTCAAGAACTTTAGCAACAGCAATGGCCTGCTTACGCCAATAAACCCCCTGCAATGCTCTTGAAGAGGCCACTAAGAACAAGGCTCCAGACGGAGATTTGATTTGATATTGGACTAAATTATTAATCATCATCTTATTTTTCAAAATCAGTTAAATCTTTAGGTGGAAAAGCGGCACGTAAGGCATTTAATACGGCTAGAACATCAATCAAC
>JACCDV010197555.1_pt1 | contig 15650 bp, 12 predicted proteins | sample 7446131 | NCBI WGS metagenome assembly JACCDV01 (sample SAMN15323448, study PRJNA562643) | freshwater metagenome | isolation source: river surface water | place: USA:Blue River Watershed | collected 2017-08-17 | reverse complement strand
GCTGTGGCCGCCGGCCAGCAGCTTGGCGTCAGACCCGTATTGGCCCAGCAGGGCCACGGCCTCACCCACGCTTTTGGGGGCGTGGTACTCGAAACGCGGTGGGATCATGGTGTCTCCTGAAATTGATTTGTCTAGGACAAAACCAGTTTAGGACGAACCGAATCCCTACGCCAGTGATGGGATTTAGCGCATCTTCAGCATGAAAACCGGTGTTTTTTGCACGAAATGCACGCTGAAATGCACGAAACGCGAAGAACAAGCCGTTTGTGCGGGGCAATCAGGGAAAACACCGTCCCGGAAAAATGTCCTCAATGACGGCTCGACAAACCCAGGGCTTCGCGCAAGCTGGCCAGCGCGTTGCGCGACACCGGAATCGGCTCGCGTCCGCCTTTGAGCAGGACGGTGGTCTTGCTGCCTTCGCGGCCCAGGCCGGACACGCCGCGCAGGTTGACGATGAAGCAGCGGTGCACCCGCATGAAACGCGCCGGATCGAGGCGGCTGTGCAGATCGCCGATGCTCAGGTTGCAGAAGTGGTAGCCCTCGCGGGTCAGCACCCGGGTGTAGTGGGCCTGCGACTCCAGACACAGCACCTCATCGGCATCGACAAACACCACCTGCTGGTTGCTCACCACCGGAATGCGCGTCAGGCGAAGGTTCTTGCCGTGCACTTCGGCCGCTTCTGTCGTTTCTGCCGCCTGACTCACCACCTGGGTCACGTCGTAGAAGACCAGCACGAAACCGGTGGTGCGGTTGTCGGCATCCCCCAGGCGCGTGACCTTGATCAGCAGCACCTGCTCGGGGATGTTGATGATCATGGTCATCGGCGTGGCATTGGCCACAGGACAGGCCGAGGCCTGGTCCAGCAGAAAACCGACCTTGGGCTGGGAGCGTTCGGGGTGAAACGAGGTGACGATCCGGTCAAACGGCTGCTTTTTGTCGACCGGCAGCACCTTGCGCGCGAAGTCGTTCATGGCCAGCACCTTGCGCTGGGCGTCGAGGTGGATCACGCCGACCTCGAATTTTTCAAACAGGTACAGGCTGCTGTGACCTGAGGCGCTGGTGTCCATGGCTTGTCTCCTGCACCTGTCTTCATCGCCCCATGCGGATGGACGACGCGCGGTGTGTGTGTGGGCGCATTCTAGCCAGCGCAGGTCTTGAGCACCCTTGCACGGGGTCATGCAGGTGATGGGCAAGCTGCACCGGCTTTGGTATGGTTACCGCTGGTGATCCACCTCTGATTCACAGGAGTCTGCCCATGAACGCCCCTCTGCACCGCGAAATGCCCGCTGGCCAGCTCGACAGCACCCAAGCCCTGGACCATGTCACCCAGGCCTGGGACAGCAGCATCCTGCCGGAGCTGAAAAACTACATCGAAGTCCCGGCCAAGTCGCCCGCCTTTGACGCCGACTGGGCCGCGCACGGCCACATCGAGACGGTTTTGCGCTGCGCCGCACAGTGGGTCGAGGCACAAAAGGTTGAAGGCCTGAAACTCGAAGTCATTCGCCTGCCCGGTCGCACGCCGGTGCTGTTCTTTGAAGTGGCCGCCACCCGCGCGGCAGGCGAAGGCAGCGGTCAGACGGTGCTGATGTACGGCCACCTGGACAAACAGCCCGAGTTCAACGGCTGGCGCAATGATCTCGGCCCCTGGACCCCTGTTTATGAAGACGGCAAGCTCTATGGCCGCGGCGGCGCGGACGACGGCTATGCGGTCTACGCCAGCATCGCGGCCGTGCAGGCGCTCAAAAGCCAGAAAACCCCGCACCCGCGCATCGTCGGCCTGATCGAGACGTGCGAGGAATCGGGCTCGTACGATCTGCTGCCCTATGTGGATGCGCTGCGCACACGCCTGGGCGATGTGGGCCTGGTGATCTGCCTGGACAGCGGCGCGGGCAACTACGACCAGCTGTGGCTGACCACCAGCCTGCGCGGCATGGCCAGCGGCACGCTCAAGGTGCAGATCCTGACCGAAGGCATCCATTCGGGCGACGCCTCGGGCCTGGTGCCGTCGAGTTTCCGCATCATGCGGCAGGTGCTCGACCGCCTCGAAGACAGCGCCACCGGCCGCCTGTTGCCCGCCAGCTTCCATTGCGAAGTGCCCGCTGAGCGCCTCGCACAGGCCAAGGCCACTGCGGCGATCCTGGGTGACGAGGTCTACAAGCGCTTTCCCTGGGCGCACTACGACTGCGGCGGCTCGACCACCTTTGCCCTGCCCACCACCACCGACCCGGTGCAGGCCCTGCTCAACCGCACCTGGACTCCGACACTCAGCGTGACCGGGGCCGAGGGCTTTCCCTCACTCAAGGACGCAGGCAATGTGCTGCGGCCTTACACCGCCTTCAAACTCAGCCTGCGCCTGCCCCCGCTGGTGGACGCCGCGCAGGCCGTGGCCGAAATGAAAGCCCTGCTCGAAGACAACGCGCCCTACCAGGCCAAGGTCACGTTCGAGTCGAACGGCGGCGCCACCGGCTGGAACGCGCCCGACACCCTGCCCTGGTTCGAGCAGGCGCTCAACGCATCGAGCCAGGCGCACTTCGGGGCCGGGGTGGGTTACATCGGTCAGGGCGGCACCATCCCGCTCATGAACATGCTGAGCGCCGGTTTTCCCAAGGCGCAGATGATGGTCTGCGGCGTGCTCGGCCCCAAGAGCAATGCCCACGGCCCCAACGAGTTCCTGCACGTGCCTTATGCCAAAAAGCTGACCGCGGCCGTGGCCGAGGTCATGGCGCGCATGCCCTGAACGCCGAGCAGGAGGAAGCCCCTGGGACCGAAAGCTTTCGCGAGCGGGGGCTCGCTCCTACAGGGGGGGTTGACGGGCTGTGTAGGAGGCCGCCCCCGCGGCCGAAACTTTAAAGCGCGTGCCGCTGAGTCCTTCAGGCGCCTGCCTTCTTCTCGCGGATCACCAGCCACAGGAGGGCCAGGCCTGCCAGGGCCACCGGCACGATGGAGCCGAAGTTGAGCAAGGTCCAGCCTTGCGTGGTCACCAATGCGCCCGAGGCAAACGAGGTCAAGGCCATGGTGGCGAACACGCAGAAATTGATCGCGGCCTGCCCGCGGTCTTTTTCTTCGGGCGACCAGGCTTTCATCGACAGTGTGGTGCTGCCGGTGAACAGAAAGTTCCAGCCCACACCCAGCAGGAACAGCGAGACCAGGAACTGGTGCAGCTCCACCCCCGACAGCGCCACCCCGATGCACACCAGGTTGAGCACCACGCCTGCCGCCATGACGGGCACCGCGCCGAAGCGCTTGATGAGCGCGCCGGTGAAGAAGCCGGGAGCAAACATGCCGATCACATGCCACTCCAGCACGAGCGCGGCGTCGCTGAAGCCAAAGCCGCAGACCTGCATGGCCAGCGGTGTGGCGGCCATCAGCAGGTTCATCACGCCGTAGCTCATGGCGGCGGTGATGGCCGAGACGATGAACACCGGCCGACGGACGATCTCGCCCAGCGAGCCGGATTTGGCTGCGCCCGCTTTGGCCGCTGCAGCCGCCGGAAAGCGGATGAAATGCATGAGCACCAGCCCGACCACCGCCACACAGGCCAGGGCCAGGTAAGCGCCCACAAAGGGGGTGTCGGTCAGGTCGCGGGTCCGCGTGGCCATGTTCGGGCCAATGACAGCGCCGATCAGCCCGCCAGCCAGCACCAGCGAAACGGCCTTTTCGCGGAAGTCGGGGGCCGAAAGCTCAGCGGCAGCAAAACGGTAGAGCTGGCCGTTGGCGCTGTAATAACCGGCAATCAGCGTGGCGCACACCAGCAGCCAGAAGTTGTGGCTCCAGGCTGCATACGCCGCCAGCAGCGCCGAGCCCAGCGCCACCAACAGCCCCAGCTGGAACGAGACACGCCGCCCCCAGCGGCTCTGGCTTTTGGCCACCAGCCCGGTGGACAGGGCACCGCCCACCACATAGCCCATGACAGGCAGCGTGGCCATCCAGCCCAGCGGTGCCATGGACAGGCCGACCAGGCCATTGATGGCGATGAAGGTGACGTTGTTGGTCAGGAACAGGCCCTGGCAGAGCGTGAGCAGGAGGAGATTGGCGTTCATACCCTGCAGTGTATAGGGGCGGGCGGTCTGAAGTTGGGAGAGGGCCGGTCACCTCATGCTGGGGTACCAGAAATCGGCGACCGGCCCTCTCCCAACTTCAGACCTGTGTAGGTGAGCGAAGATCACAAGCAAAAACGCAAGGGGTGTCGTGCGGGGCTTGAGCAGGCCGATTTCTGGTACCCCAGCATGAGGCCTGTGCAAGCCCCGTGCGACACCCCTGGCCAACGACCTCAGACGGTCAACGCCGCCAAAACCACCAGTGGCGCCGTTTCGGCACGCAGCACGCGCGTCCCTAGCGTCACAGGCGCAAAGCCTGCAGCCAATGCCTGCGCCTCTTCGGCGGGACTCAAACCGCCTTCAGGCCCGCTCAGCACGAGCAAAGGTCCCTCACCAGCAGCCACCTCGGACAGTGCACGGCTGCCCTGCGCCAGCGACAGCACACAGCGCTGCGCCGCCACCGTCGGGCGCGCCAGCCACTCGGCCAGCGACACCGCGGGATGGATCACCGGCACCCGATTGCGACCGCACTGCTCGGCAGCGGCCACGGCCACGCCCTGCCAGTGCGCCAACTTCTTGTCGGCGCGCTCGCCCTTGAGCTTGAGCACGCTGCGCTCGGCCAACAGGGGCGTGATGCTCGCCACGCCCAGTTCGGTGGCTTTTTCCACCAGCCAGTCCATGCGCTCGTTGGCGGTGATGCCCGCCAGCAGGTGAATGGCCCGCGGTGCCTCGCGTTCGATGGCGTGGTGCACACCCACCTCCACATCGACATCGCTGCGGCCCATCCGCGAAACCGTGGCCTCGAACTCACCGCCTTCGCCATTGAACAGGGTGATGACCGCACCCGGCTGCAAGCGCAGCACCTGCACATGGCGCGCAGCGCCGGGCGGCAGGCTGAGCGCCTGGCCGGTGGCGAGCGGCACGGGGCAATGGAAACGGGGCATGGCGGCGCTTACATCCGCCCGTAGGCAAAGCCGACCTGCGGCGTGGTGCCTTCGACCTCGTCGATCAGGCGCAGCAGGGGCTTGAGCTCGCGGTAGCGGCTGGCGGTGGCGCGGATGTAGGCAATGAAGCGCGGCGCGTCGGCCAGGTACTTGGGCTTGCCGTCGCGCAGCGTCAGGCGGGCAAAGATACCCGCCACCTTGAGGTGTCGTTGCAGGCCCATCCATTCGACAGCGCGGTAGAAGGCGCCAAAGTCGCTGTGCCAGTCTTCAAAGTCCATCAGCCCGGCTTTGCGGGCCTTTTCCCAGTAGCGGATGGTGATGTCGAGGACGAAATCTTCTTCCCAGGTGAGGAAGGCGTCGCGCATCAGGCTGGCGATGTCGTAGGTCACCGGGCCATACACGGCATCCTGGAAGTCCAACACGCCCAGCTGCTCGCTCTGGAAGGGCATCATCAGGTTGCGCGGCATGAAGTCGCGGTGCACATAGACCTGCGGCGCGGCCAGGTTGCGCATGACGATCAGGCCAAAGGTGGCGTCAAGCATTTGCCGCTCGGCGTCCTTGAGCGTGATGCCCTTATGCTGGCCCAGGTACCAGTCAGGAAACAGGCTCAGCTCACGCTGCAGCAAGGCAGCGTCGTAGGGCGGCAATTCGCCCGCGCGGGACGCCTGCTGCCACTGCACCAGCGTGTCCACCGCCTGCAGGTACAGGGCCTGGTTGGCCTGCGGGTTGTGTGCGTCGATGGCCGACATCATGGTCTGGTCGCCCAGGTCGGTCAGCAGCATGAAACCGTCTTCGCGCTGCCACTCCAGCACCTGCGGGGCGCGCAGGCCCGCAGCCTCCATCAGGCCTGCGACATGCACGAAAGGCTGGCAGTTTTCCTTGTCGGGCGGCGCATCCATGACGATGCGGCTTTCGCCCTTGGTGGTGTCAATGCGCAGGTAGCGGCGAAAGCTGGCATCGGCCGAGGCGATGCGCAGGGTCTGCGGCAACAGGGCCTGGGAAGCGGTCAGGGGGTCGATCCAGCGCTGGAAAAGGCTTTCACGCTCAGGGCTGGACCAGCTGACGTTGTGGTCGGGGGCAATTGGGCTCATGGATAATCCATTCTATTCAATGCCCCATGCGTTTTGATCGGCTCGCCGGTCGATGGCATCCCGTGACCCAGCCTTCCCTCAACTTGCCACCTCGCCTGCATACCCTTGCCCACGCGGTCGGGGTGGGCTTGTTGCTGAGCATCGGCGGTCAGAGTGTGTCGGCGCAGACGCTGCAGCTGCGCAGCAGTCCGCGGCTGGAAGAAAAACTGTCTGCCCAGGAAAGCACCCAAGGTGCGGCCCATGTCTCGGCGCAGCAGATGACGCTGCGAACAGACACCGACCTGGTGCTGGAAGGCAACGCACAGCTGCGGCGCGCGGGCATGGTCATGCATGCCGAGCGCATCGAATACGACCAGTCCGAGGCCATGGTGCGTGCCGAAGGACAGGTACGTGTCAACCGGCAAGGCAATGTGTTCGAAGGCCCCCGGCTGAACTTGCAGCTGGACAGCATGCAGGGCCGGTTCGAGTCCCCTCGTTACCGGCTTGTGCAAGGCGGTCAAGGACAGGCACAGCAAATCGACTTTGTGGATCCCGAGCGCATGGTGCTCCGCAATGTGAGCTACACCACCTGCCGCGCCACACCGGGGCCGGAATGGCTGCCCGAGTGGCTGCTCAAGGCCGCCAGCATCCGGACCGACACCACGGAAGACGTCGGCGTCGCAGAGGACGTTCAGCTTCAATTCAAGGGGCTGACCACACCGAGACTGCCCGATGTGTCCTTCAGCTTGAGCGGCGAGCGCAAGTCGGGGCTTCTGGCGCCACTGATCGGTGTGGACACCATCAGCGGCCTCGATGTCCAGCTGCCTTATTACTGGGACATTGCCCCCAACCGGGATGCGACGCTGACCACCCGGATGATGAGCCGACGCGGTGCCGCCGTGGAAGGTGACTTCCGCTACCTGGAGTCCGATTACCGTGGCCAGGCGCGGCTCAACTGGATGCCAAGCGACAAGCTGCGCGAGACTGCGCGCTGGGGTTTGTCGGCGCAGCACACCGGACAGATCGATACCGGCTCGGCTGGTCCACTGGGGCTTGCGCTGTCCATCAACCGGGTCAGTGACGACAACTATTGGCGGGACTTCCCACGCTCGGGATCAGGCTCCAATTTTGCGCTGACGCAGCGCCTGCTGCCATCGAACCTGAATCTGTCCTGGAGTCAGAACGATTTGGCCATGCAAATGCGGGTGCAACGCTGGCAGACCCTTCAGGATGTCGCCTCCAGCTCCTTCATCAAGCCCCCTTATGACCGGGAACCGGAATTGAGCCTGCGTTACGGCGCCTGGCAGCCGTCCGGTCTCGACTGGAGTGTGACCGCCAACACCACCCGCTTTGTGGCGGATTACAGCCGATTGCCCGCCTCCTACGGCACGCCAATGAATGGTGACCGCAGTTATGTGCAAGCTCAGCTGAGCCAGACCTGGAGTCGCCCCTGGGGATTCATCACCCCCAAAGTTCAGCTGCACGCCACGCGCTACCAGCTTCAGAATCCCTTGTCCGATGGCAGCAACAACGTCAACCGAGTGTTGCCGACGGTCAGCCTCGACAGTGGTCTGGTGTTCGAGCAGGAGGCCCGCTGGTTTGGGCGTGATCTGACCCAAACGCTCGAACCCCGGCTGTATTACGCACGCACCCCCTATCGCGACCAGTCCATGTTGCCCAACTACGACAGTGGCCTGACCGATTTCAGTCTCGCGACCATCTACAGCGAGAACCCCTACGTGGGACAGGACCGCCTGGTCGACAACAATGCCCTGACGCTGGGCCTCAACAGCCGTTTTTTTGACAACACCTCCGGCAGCGAACTGTTGCGGGTGGGCGTCGCGCAGCGCATCCGGTTTTCGGATCAGCGGGTGACTTTGAGCCCGGACATGACCGGTGACCGACGCGGGCTGAGTGATTTGCTGCTCGGTGCCAGCACCCGCTGGACAGACCAGCTGTCACTTGACACGGCCGTGCAGCTCAACAACGACACCCACCAGGTGCGCCGCTCCACCATCCAGACCCGCTACAACCCCGGCCCGTACCGGCTTTTGAATGCGGCCTACCGCATGAACCGGGGTGTCAGCGGCGTGTCGGACTCGTCCGAGTTGCTCGATCTGGGCTGGCAATGGCCCTTGAGCGACCTGCGCTGGGGTCAGCGCCCGGATGACTCTGGCGTCCGCACCGGCGGCCAGGGGCTGGGCGCAGGCCGCTGGTACACCGTAGGGCGTCTCAACTACAGCCTGCAGGAAGGTCGGCCAGTCGATGTCCTGGTCGGCTTTGAGTACGATGCCGGTTGCTGGCTTGGACGCGTCGTGCTTGAGCGCCTGCAAAGCACCCTCGCCTCTTCCAGCACCCGCCTGCTGTTCCAGCTCGAGATGGTGGGTCTGGCCCGTGTAGGCGCCAGCCCGCTTGAGAGTTTGCGCAACAATATCCAGCGCTACCAGTTCCTGCGCGACAACACGATCACCCCCAGCCGTTTCCTCCAATATGAATGATTTGCTGACCCGCACCCGACCATTCCTGACGGCCCTTGGGATCGCCATCGCCTTGAGCCAGGCTGTTCCAAGCATGGCGCAGACAGCCCCGCGGATCCAGGCCGCAGACTTCATCGTGGCTGTGGTCAACAGTGTGCCGGTCACCAACAGTGAAGTGCTGCTCATGCGCAACCGCCTGGTGCGCGAGCTTGCTGGTCGCGGCGGGCAGCTGCCCCCCACGGATCGGCTCAACCGTGAAGCGCTGGACATGCTGATCAACGAAAAGGCACAGCTGCAGCAAGCCCAGGATCAAGGCATCAAGATCGATGACGATCAGGTCGACCAGGCCGAAGCCAACCTGGCATCAGCCAACCAGCTCTCCCGGCAAGCCTTTCATCAACGGCTCGCCCAGGAGGGCATACAACTCTCCGTCTTCCGCCAGCAGCTGAAAAATCAACTCATCCTCTCGCGCTTGCGTGAACGGGAAGTGGATACGCGCATCAAGATCAGCGAGCAAGACATTGACCAGTACCTCCGGGACCAGGCACAGGCGGCGCGGGAAGGACCGGTCGATCTCAACCTGGCCATGATTCTGGTGGCTGTGCCCGAAGACGCGACCGAAACACAAGTGCGCGCCGCACAGGCCAGAGCCGATGACATCGCCCAACGCGCCCGGCGTGGAGAAGACTTCGCCCAACTGGCCAAGGCCTACTCCCAGGCCATGGACAAGGGTGCCAATGGCGGCGTGATGGGTCTGCGCAGCAGTGACCAATATCCGGAGCTGTTTGTGGATGCCGTGCGCAAGTTGAAGCCACAGCAGGTGAGCGACCCCCTGCGTTCGGGGGCCGGTTTTCATATCCTCAAACTGCTCGAATGGCGTCAGTCCGCCATGACGGTCACGCAGACCCGCACACGGCACATCCTGCTGCGCCCAACGGCGCAGCTCTCACGCGAACAGGCGGTCGCCCGCTTGCAGGAAGTGCGTCGTCAGATCCAGGCCGGTCAAACCAGCTTTGCCCGCGCAGCCCAGGACATTTCGCAGGACGGCAGCGCCAGTCAGGGCGGCGATCTGGGCTGGACGGGTCCTGGGCAATTCGTGCCTGAATTCGAGCAGGTGATGAACCGCCTGCAGCCCGGCCAGATCAGCGATCCGCTGGTGTCGCGTTTTGGTATCCATATTCTGGAAGTCCTTGAGCGCCGTCAGGTGAACGTTCCGGAAAAGGAACAGCGCGACATCGCCCGGGCCGCCCTGAAAGAAAAGCGGATCGATGAAGCATTCGAGCGCTGGGTTGAAGATGTGCGTGGGAATGCCTATGTCGAAATGCGCGACCCCCCGCAGCTGCCTGACCTCACCCCTGCAGCCACTCAGCGCTGAGAAGCACGGCATGAAACACATCGCCCGCAAACGCTTTGGCCAGCACTTCCTGTCTGACAGCGGCATCATCGACGCCATCGTGCGCGAGATTGCGCCAGCGCCCGGACAGGCCATGGTCGAAATCGGCCCGGGTCTGGCCGCACTCACCCAGCCCCTGGTGGAACGTCTCGGACATCTCACGGTCATTGAACTTGACCGCGACCTGGCTCGCCGCCTGCGCGAACACCCCCAGCTGCGGGTGGTGGAATCCGATGTGCTCAAGGTGGACTTCAGCGCACTGGCCCGCGACATCCTGGCCCCCGATGCTGCGCGCAAGCTTCGCGTCGTCGGCAATCTGCCCTACAACATCTCCAGCCCGATCCTTTTCCATTTGCTCGACCATGTGGATGTGATCCAAGACCAGCACTTCATGCTGCAAAAGGAAGTGATCGACCGCATGGTCGCCCGTCCGGCCACTGCCGATTACGGTCGCCTGTCGGTCATGCTGCAATGGCGTTACGCGATGGACAGTGTGCTGTTTGTGCCGCCCGAAAGCTTTGATCCGCCACCCCGGGTCGACAGTGCAGTCGTGCGCATGCTGCCACACGACCTCCCGGCAGTGCTTGAACGCAGCGTCCTCGAAACCCTGGTCCAGGTGGCCTTCAGCCAACGCCGCAAACTGTTGCGCCACACACTGGGCAAATGGCTGGATGAAAAAGGGTTCACGGGCACGTTCGACCTGCAGCGGCGCGCCGAAGAAGTGCCGGTGCATGAATACGTGGCACTGGCACAGCACGTTTAAAAGCACCCGCCAAAAACAAAGCCCCGCAATGCGGGGCTTTGTTTTGGAGCACAGCCTGAATCAGGCGGCAGCCAGCCAGTAACCAGCGTTGAAAGGGCTGCTCATGCGCAAGGCCAATGGCGACACGTCCACCAGCTTGTCGGTCGGCATTTTCTCGCCTTCCTCGATCTCTGCTTCGGCATTTTCACCATCAGCGGTACGCGCCTGCGCGGCCTGGGCTGCGCGGGCCACTGCAAACGAATAGAAGCAGCGGAAGGGGATCTTGCGGTCAGCCCAGTAATCGGCTGTGTCGCGGAAGATGTCCAGAAGCTGCTCACGGGCTTCCTTGTCGAACTTGACGTTCGAGGGGATCTGCTCCAGCACCACGATGAAGCCCGGCTGCGGGCCCGACTTGTGCAGTGGATCGGTCATGCAGTCGTACAGGGCGTCAAAGTTCTTGCCGAAATGCGTGGGCAATGTGAACTGTGCGCCGATCATGTCGAGCACGTCCTGTTTGCTCTGGGCGTCACCCAGGTTGGCGTAGAGGAAATGGTGACCCAGCTTCTGGGCGGCTTCCTGCAGATCGCTCACGCGGTGGGCGCGGATCGACTGCACGATGTTGGAGCGAACGCCCTTGAGGGGCATGTCCTGCGGTGCTCGCTGCACGGTTTCCATTGTCGGATCTTCCTGAAAGTCAAAATCAATTCTTATTTGACGATCACGCGAAAACTCGCGTAATGGTCAGCGGTGTAGTAGCAGGCGTCGGGTTGCCGTGGCACCTCACCACCACACACAATGCGTCGGGCACCACGATTACTCGCGCCGGGCGTCCTGACGGTGTATTCACGGTAGAAACCACGGGCCTGCCTGGGCAATTGCCGCTCCCGGTTGCCAAACACCGACCCGTCCTTCTCGTAGGGAAAAGGACCTCCCTGATGGATGAGTCGGTAGGTCTGCTGACCTTCTGGAGGCAACGCGGTCAGCGCAATGGCGGGCCGGTCGAGGTTTTCCGGGATCGATCTGGATTGCACCATTTCGGTGCATACCATGCACGCCAGAACCACAATGGCTGTCGCCCAATGTCTGGAATGCAAGGCCCGTCGAATCACTGCAAAACACCTTTCAAGAGCACCGGGTTAACCCGAACACTCAGGGGCGCTAGTGTGATGCATTGCACAAAAAAAAGCAATAGCCTGCTCAATAAACAGGCAATTCGATCGGGGATTAAAGACGTTTTAAGTGAGCGCCCGCTTGCCGCAGTTTCCATGCGGCAAGCAGAAGATCAGCGATGGGCGTTCGCGTCCGCCACCGTCAGCGCTGTCATGTTGACAATGCGGCGGACGGTCGTGCTCGGCGTCAGGATGTGCACCGGCTTGGCAGCACCCAGCAGCACCGGGCCAATGGCAATATTGCCACCTGCTGCCGTTTTCAGCAGGTTGTAGGCAATGTTGGCAGCGTCAATGTTGGGCATGACCAGGAGGTTGGCGCTGTCCTTGAGCGTGCTGTGGGGCATGATCGCGCCACGCGCAGCGGCGTCCAGGGCCACGTCGCCGTGCATTTCGCCGTCGACCTCCAGCCAGGGCGCGTTGCGCTGCAGCAATTGCAGCACCTGACGCATCTTGACGGCGCTGGGCTGATCCGAAGTGCCAAAGTTGGAGTGGCTCAGCAAGGCCGCCTTGGGGGCGATGCCAAAACGGCGCATCTCTTCGGCGGCCATGACGGTGATCTCGGCCAGCTGCTCGGCGCTGGGGTCGTAATTGACGTGGGTGTCGACAATGAAGATCTGTCGGTTGGGCAGCATCAGGCCATTCATGGCCGCAAACGTGGTCACCCCGGCGCGCTTGCCGATCACCTGGTCCACATAGGTCAGGTGCATGGTGTTGTGGCCCCAGGTGCCGCAAATCAGGCCGTCGGCATCGCCCTTGTGCACCAGCATGGCGCCGATCAGCGAGAGGCGGCGGCGCATTTCGATCTTGGCGATCGACTCGGTCACGCCCTTGCGCTCGGTCATGCGGTGGTAGGTCTGCCAGAAGTCGCGGTAGCGGTCATCCTGCTCGACATTGACCACGTCGTAGTCCAGCCCTTCCTGCAGGCGCAGGCCGAATTTCTCGATGCGCTTGGCGATCACGGACGGGCGGCCGATCAGCGTGGGGCGGGCAATGCCTTCGTCCACCACAATCTGCGCGGCGCGCAGGATGCGTTCTTCCTCGCCTTCGCTGTAGGCCACGCGCTTCTTGAGCGCACGCTTGGCGGCCTGGAAGATCGGCTTCATGGTGGTGCCCGAGGCATACACAAAGCCCTGCAGGCGCTCGCGGTAGGCGTCCATGTCGGCGATCGGGCGCGACGCGACCCCGCTGTCGGCCGCGGCCTGCGCCACCGCAGGCGCAATCTTCATCATCAGACGCGGATCGAAGGGCTTGGGAATCAGGTATTCCGGACCAAAGGCCAGAGGTTGGCCCACATAGGCGGCCGCCACCACTTCACTTTGCTCGGCCTGCGCCAGCTCGGCGATCGCATGCACGGCGGCGATTTCCATCTCCAGCGTGATGGTGGTTGCACCGCAGTCCAGCGCCCCGCGGAAGATGTAGGGGAAGCACAGGACGTTGTTGACCTGGTTGGGGTAGTCGGTGCGGCCCGTGGCCATGATGGCGTCATCGCGCACCTGTTTGACTTCCTCCGGCAGGATCTCGGGCGTGGGGTTGGCCAGCGCCAGGATCAGCGGTTTGGCGGCCATCGTGGCCACCATCTCGGGCTTGAGCACACCACCGGCCGACAGGCCCAGGAACACGTCCGCGCCTTCAATGACTTCGGCCAGCTTGCGCTTGTCCGTCTTCTGCACGAACTGCGCCTTGTCTTCGTCCATGAGTTCGGTGCGGCCTTCGTAGACCACACCGGCCAGGTCGGTCACCCAGATGTTTTCGCGCGGGATGCCCAGCTTGACCAGCAGGCCCAGGCAGGCCAGGGCGGCGGCGCCTGCGCCCGAGGTCACCAGCTTGATCTTCTTGGGGTCCTTGCCCACGACCTTGAGGCCGTTGAGGATGGCCGCCCCCACCACGATGGCGGTGCCGTGCTGGTCGTCGTGGAAGACCGGGATCTTCATGCGCTCGCGCAGCTTGCGCTCCACGTAGAAGCAGTCGGGCGCCTTGATGTCTTCGAGGTTGATGCCGCCAAAGGTCGGCTCCAGCGCCGCGATGATCTCGACCAGCTTGTCCGGGTCCTTCTCGTTGATCTCGATGTCGAACACGTCGATGCCCGAGAACTTCTTGAAGAGCACGCCCTTGCCTTCCATGACGGGCTTGCCCGCCAGCGGACCGATGTCGCCCAGGCCGAGCACGGCGGTGCCATTGGTCACCACACCGACCAGGTTGCCACGGCTGGTGTACTTGAAGGCGGCGGCCGGGTCCTTGACGATTTCCTCGCAGGGCGCAGCGACACCGGGCGAGTAGGCCAAGGCCAGATCGTGCTGGTTGACCAGCTGCTTGGTCGCGGCAATCGCGATCTTGCCGGGGGTTGGGAACTCGTGGTATTCGAGGGCGGCCTTGCGCAGCACGGCACGTTTTTCTTCAGCCTGGAGCTTGTTGCTCATCGGTTTCTCCTGTTGTTCTGGGCAACGTGCTGCTTGTGGCGCACGCCGGTCGGGCCATTGTAGGGCGGGGGGTCAGGCCCCCGGCCTAAGTAATACTGCGCAGCAGGTGGCAGCGCTTTTGACCTGTACGCAAAGATGGAAGCCCGTTCAACGCAGGTGTTTGAAGGCCTTGTGCTGCAGGGCTTGCCCGATGCTGGTTTCGCGGGCACCGGCCTCCAGCCCGAAGGCCTCGCCTGCTCGCAGAAGGCCTGGCACCTCAACCGCCAGGTAAAAGCCGCAACGGCCAGACTGCACCATGTCCTTGCCTGCCCGCTCGTAGCCCAGCACGGCATTGAACTTGTAGCAAGGCTGACGCGGCTCGGTCACACGCAGCACAACCCCCTGCGCAAACCGCAACCGATCACCAATGAAGACCGTGTGTTCATCCACGCCTTCCAGACTCAGGTTTTCGCCGAGCTGGCCGGGCTCGAACGCATGGTCAAACAGGGACAGCCCCGCCGTCTGGCGCTGCGCCGACCACCAGGCCAGGTGCTGATGGGGCAGCGCATAGACCGCCTTGGACAGGCCGCCGTGCACACTCAGGTCGTTCTGCGCATCGCCCGCCAGTCCCAAGGCACCCACCTCGACCGACCCGTCCACCGGCTGCTTGCGGATGGCCGAGCGCACGGTGCGATCGCCCGCACGCAAAAAACGCGAGGTGCCCACCTGCACCGAGACAACGCGCCCCTGCATCTCAGGCACGCATCAGCGCTTCAATCTCGTCGGCCTGGACCGGCACGCCCCGTGTGATCAGCTCGCAACCGCTGGCGGTGACCACCGCATCGTCTTCGATGCGGATGCCGATGTGGTGGAATTGTTCGGGCACACCCTTGGCCGGGCGCACGTACAGCCCTGGCTCGATGGTCAGTACCATGCCCTCGCGCAGGATGCGGCTGGGCCGGTCCTTGATCAACTCGCCACTCAGCGGGTCCTTGCGCTCGCTGAAGGTGCCGACTTCGGATGGCTCCACATAACTGCCGCAGTCGTGCACGTCCATGCCCAGCCAGTGGCCGGTGCGGTGCATGTAGAACTGGAAATAGCTGCGGTTGGCAATCACGTCCTGCGCGTTGCCGACCTTATTCTTGTCGAGCAGGCCGACGTCGAGCAAGCCCTGCGCCAGCACCGCCACGGTGGCTTCGTGCGGATCGACAAAACGCGCGCCGGGCTTGGTTGCAGCCACGGCCGCGTCCTGCGAAGCCAGCACCAGGTCGTACAGCGCACGCTGCGGTCCGGTAAACTTTCCATTGGCCGGGAAGGTGCGGGTGATGTCGCTGGCGTAGCCGTCCAGCTCACAGCCCGCGTCGATCAGCACCAGATCGCCATCGCGGATCAGGGCCTTGTCGGCGCGGTAATGCAGGATGC
>JACCDV010027650.1_pt1 | contig 15652 bp, 13 predicted proteins | sample 7446131 | NCBI WGS metagenome assembly JACCDV01 (sample SAMN15323448, study PRJNA562643) | freshwater metagenome | isolation source: river surface water | place: USA:Blue River Watershed | collected 2017-08-17 | reverse complement strand
TTGTCGAGTACATGGCGCACCGCTTGGGCAAGCCGCTCATCACGGTGGCCTGCAACGAAGACATGACAGCCTCCGATTTGGTCGGGCGATTTTTGCTCGACGCCCAAGGCAGCCGCTGGGTGGACGGCCCGCTCACCCAAGCGGCGCGCCATGGTGCCATTTGCTATCTGGACGAGGTGGTGGAAGCGCGAGCCGACACCACCGTCGTCATCCACGCACTGACCGACCACCGCCGCAGCCTGCCCATCGACAAGAAGGCCGAAACCGTACAGGCGCACCCGGACTTTCAGCTGGTCATCTCTTACAACCCCGGCTACCAGAGTTTGATGAAAGACCTCAAGCCTTCTACCAAACAGCGCTTTGTGGCTTTTGAATTTGACTATCCCGAGGCCGCGCAGGAAGTGGCCATTCTGCAAGGCGAAACCGGCATTGCGCAGGATCGCGCGAACACCTTGGTGCAGCTGGCGCAAACCGCACGCAACCTCAAGGGCCACGGACTTGTGGAGGGCGTCTCCACCCGCTTGCTGGTCTATGCCGCGCAACTCATGGCTCAAGGCGTCGAGCCCCGCGCGGCCTGCCGCATGGCACTGGTGCGCCCCATCACCGACGACGCAGACATTCGTCAGAGCCTTGATCACGCCATTGATGCGCTTTGGCCTGCTGTGGCGGCTTGAGCGTTTGAAACGCACAGGCCTTCGCCATGGTCGGCCAAAATTCCACCGTCACCATGCCTGAATTTGACGACCCGCAGCGGCTCGCCGCTTGGCGCGAGCTGGACTGCCGCCTGGCCGGTGTGCAACCGGTGTTTGAGGCCGCCATTTCCTCCATCCTGGAGCGGCTGACACCCGCGCAGCAACATGGCTTGTGGGGAGCAGGCCGTCAACTGGGCAGGCTGGGCCGAGGCGCCGCGTCCGTGCAAGCCTGGCTCATGCACTGGCCCGAGGTGCTGGCATTGATGAATGCACGCGGCGATGAAGAGGCCCAAGGTCACGAGCTGCTCAACGCTGTGCTGGCGCTGGTGCACGCCTTGCACAAGTCACCCAACAGTGCCGCCATTGCACCCTTGCTGGGCAGTCTGCCCAGCGCCACACGCCGATTGGGCGCCGCTGACAGCGTGCGCCAATACCTGCTGCTGGTGCAGCAGTTCATGCAGCAAACCACCGGCTCGATTCATGGTCGCCAGCAAACCTTGCCCAGTCCTGGGCTGGTTCCCCTGCTCGAACAAGTGCCGCGAATTTTGCAGCTGCTATCGCTCGCGGGCCTGCGCCGCTGGGTGGAGCACGGCGCAAGGGTGCACAGCCAGCACCCGCAGCACCAGGCCGATTACTTCAACCTCGTTAGCCCTGACAGCATGAGCATGATGCAACGCCAGCGCAACGGTACCTTGTTGCTGGACGTGCAGCGCACGCTGGGGCTGAGCCTGCAAGCACTGTGGGGTTGGGACTTGCCGCTGGTGCCACAAACCTGCGAAGACGCTGGCGCAGAGCGCACCTCGCCCGGCCTGCAAAAACACAGCGAACACCCAGCCCTTGGCTTGCCCGATGTGCTCGAACCTCTGCACGGGCTGGATGCCCTCACGCGCTACCGCCTCATGCTGCTGCACGCGGCGGGGCATCAAGCGTGGTCGGGCCAATGCGTGGCCGACAACTGGAGCCCCGCGCAGCGTCTGGCGGTGGAAGCCTTTGAAGACGCCCGCATCGACCGCCTGCTGCTCGCCCGCTGGCCTGGCTTACGCCAACCCATGCTCGCGCTGCTGCCCGCCGTGCAAGAGGGCGGCTGTGACGAAACCCAATTTGCTTGTTTGCGCCACCGCCTGGCCGTGTTCACCCGCGCGGTGCTGGATACGCGCTTCGTGCTGCAAGACCCACTGCTCAAAGGGTTTGTGGATGAATTTGAAGTCGCTTGGGTAGACGAGACTGTGGGTGGTGCATCGCTTGATCCTGATGCTGAGCCTACTGGGCACGCCACACAAATCATGGCCAGCCTAGCCCTGCGCTTTGTGGCTCGCACCCGCCGTCAAAGCGATCAGCAAGCCCGCGTGTTTTTTGAAGGCACGCAGCTCGACTGGCGCGACGACAACCGCCACCTTTGGCGCTTCATTGAAGACGGCGACGAAGAAGACACCCACGCCAGCCCGCGCAGCGAAGCGCCACACGAGCTGCACAGCCTGCCCCCGCGCCTGTATCCCGAATGGGACCACCACAGCAAAAGTGAGCGCCCTGACTGGGTCAAGGTCTATGAATACCTGCACCCCGCAGGCCATGCGGGCGAGGTGGACCAACTGCTGGCACGGCACAGCGGCCTCACGCGACGACTGCAGCGCGTGCTGGACCGACTCAAGCCCCAAGGCCGCGAACGCCTGCGCCGCTGGGAGCAGGGCAGCGAGCTCGACCTAGACTTGGCGCAACAAGCCTTGATGGATTTGCGTAGCGGCCACAGCCCCAGCGAACGTGTGCAACAACACTGGCGTACCAGTCAGCGCGAAGTGAGCGTACAACTCGTCATGGACCTCTCGGCCTCATTGGCTGAGAGAGTGCAGGGCAGCGAACAAACCGTGTTGCAAGTGAGCCAAGCCGCCGTGGCCATTCTGGGTTGGACACTACAACAACTGGGTGATGCGCTGGCCATTGGTGGTTTTCATTCCAACAGCCGCCAGGAAGTGCGCTACATGCACCTCAAAGGTTTTGGCGAAGACTGGGGGCATGAGGTCAAGGCACGGCTGGCAGCCATCAGCCCTGCGTGGTCCACCCGCCTGGGCGCGGCCCTGCGTCATGGCGCCCGCCCGCTGGTGCAACGCAAGAGTCCACGCAAACTGCTGCTGGTGCTCACCGACGGCGAGCCCAGCGATGTGGACGTGAGCGACCCCGACTATTTGGCGCAAGACGCCCGCCAGGTCGTGCGCGAGCTGCAGGCCCAAGGCGTGTTCGTGTGGTGCATCCAACTGCACCCCGCCCACGAAGCCAGCGTGCGCACCGTGTTTGGTGAGCACTACACACTGGTGGACCACATCGAGCAACTGCCGCAGACGCTGGCGGCGCTGTTTTTGAGGTTGACACGCTAAGCTGTTGACGCAGAGTTCACGAAAATCGACGTTCCAACTTCTTGAAAGAGACCCCAATGCCATCCAATTTACGGCGTGTACTGCTGTTGAGCTGCTTGTTTGCCACATTCACATGCGGTGCTCAGACCGAAGCCCCGTTTGTGCCGCGAGCCCAGCAAGTGGTCGGGTCGGTCTACGCCATCGTTGGCCCATTAGGCCAACGCAGCGAAGCCAATGCCGGGCTCAATGCCAATTACGGCTTCATCGTTACTGGCAAGGGCGTCATTCTGATCGACAGCGGGGCGAGTGCGCACGGCGCAGCGTTGCTTCAACAATCGGTGCAGCGCGTGACCCAGCAACCGATTCGTTGGGTGCTCAACACTGGCTCGCAAGACCACCGCTGGCTAGGCAACGATTTCTTTGCGCGGCAAGGCGCCGAGGTGCATGCGCTGGCGGCCACGGTCAAGACCCAGAAAGCCGCTGCCGAGCAGCAAATGACAGGACTCGCCCGCTTTGTTGGCGCGCAACTTAAAGGCACACAGCCACGCCAAGCCACCGTGGTGCACCCAGGCACGGATGTGACGATCACTTTGGGCAGCACCACCTTGCGTTGGCTGGACACCAGCGCCCACTACCAGGGGGATACCTTGATTTACTTGCCACAGACTGCGGTCGCCTTCACGGGCGATCTGGTGTACGTGGATCGTCTGTTGGGCGTGTTGCCATCGTCCAATGTGCGTAAGGCCGCGCAGGCGTTCGAACGCCTGAATGCGCTTGCGCCTCGTCATGTGGTGCCAGGGCATGGTCGGGTCACGGACATGGCTCAGGCGCAAAAGGAAACGGGTGACTATTACCGTTACCTGATTGACAACGTGGGCCAAGCTGCCCGCAACATGGAACCGTTGACTGAGACGCTGGATAAATTCGCATCGCCAGCGGCGTTCAGGCATTTGCAAAATTTTGAAGACTTACACCGCGCCAATATGAATCGCGTGTTTGTGGATTTTGAATCAAACCCCTTTAAGCGCCTCATGCCACGTTGGTGTGAACATGTCACGGCAAATCATGCTCTGTCACATTCATCAGTAGTTAATGAATTACTGAATTAAGACCTAAATAACTCTAAATTTACTTTATTGAACGCGCCTCATACAGTCGTCTCACAAGCTCAAACAGGCAGGAGACAAGATGCTGAAAGCGTTAATTTTTGATGTGGATGGCACATTGGCCGATACCGAAATGGCACATCTTGCCGCTTTCAACCACGCATTTGCAGAGGCGGGCCTAGATTGGCATTGGGACGTGCCGCTTTACACCCAGTTACTGGAAGTGTCGGGCGGCAAAGAGCGCATTCGCGCTTATTGGCAATCGCGTGGTGATATGCCCAAAGAGGTCGACCACGAGGGCATCAGCCAAACCATTGCCCGTTTGCACGAGATCAAAACAGCCGCGTACGAGCAAGCGGTGCAAAGTGGCCAAGTCCACATGCGACCTGGCGTGCTGCCCCTGATGCGCAGCGCCATAGATGCAGGCATGCATTTGGCCATTGCCACGACCACGTCCCCCGTCAACATCACCCATTTACTCAAGCAATGCATGGGCCCAGACTGGACTTCGTATTTTTCGGTCATAGAGGACGCGTCAACCGCACCACGCAAAAAGCCCGACCCATCGGTTTACCTGCAAACCTTGCAGCGTTTGAACTTGCCCGCATCGGCATGCATCGCCATTGAAGATTCATCGAATGGTTTACGTGCCGCCACAGCGGCAGGCCTGGTCACGTTGATCACTCCCAACGACTTCACCGCCCATCACAACTTTGATGGTGCGTTGCGCATCTTGCCCAACCTGCAAAACATCACCTTGGCTGAGCTGCAAGCTTGGCATGCCACTTCTAACGCACACGCTTGAGCCACCTTATGTCGCGCATACCCCGCATTGCTCCCTCCATCCTGTCGGCCGACTTTGCCCGTTTGGGCGAAGAGGTGCGCGCCATTGAAACTGCTGGCGCCGACTGGGTGCACTTTGACGTGATGGACAACCATTACGTGCCCAATCTGACCATCGGTCCGTTGGTGTGCGAAGCCATTCGCCCGCATGTGCAGATCCCCATCGATGTGCACCTGATGGTCGAACCAGTCGATGCCCTGATCCCGCTGTTTGCCAAGGCGGGGGCCAACATCATCACCTTCCACCCGGAGGCCAGCCGCCATGTGGACCGCAGCCTGCAACTCATTCGCGATCAAGGCTGCCAAGCTGGCCTCGTGTTCAACCCGGCCACGCCGCTGGAATGGCTGGACCACGTGATGGACAAGGTCGATGTGATTTTGCTCATGAGCGTGAACCCCGGCTTTGGCGGTCAGAAATTCATCCCTTCCACATTGGCCAAATTGCGTCAAGCGCGCGCACGTATCGACGCATATGTGGCCGCGGGCGGTCAACCCATCTTGCTCGAAGTCGATGGCGGCGTGAAGACCGACAACATTGCCGAGATCGTGGCCGTTGGCGCCGATGTGTGCGTGGCAGGCAGCGCCGTGTTTGGTGCGCCTGATGCCGACGGTGGCTACTGCGGCGTGATGCAAGCGCTCAAGCACGCTGGGCAATGACAAAAAAACTGGAGACTTCATGACCATCACCCCTCGAACCACCCCCACGCTGACGCAGTTCTTGATTGAGCAGCGCCGACGATTTCCCAGCGCCAGTGGCGATTTCAATGCGCTCATTTTGGATGTCGCCATGGCTTGCAAAGCCATTGCCAAATCGGTGGCTTACGGTGCATTGGCTGACATGCTGGGTAACCATGCGGCAGACGATGCCAGCCACAGCATCAACGTCCAAGGCGAAACACAAAAAAAATTAGACGTCTTGAGTAACGACTTGTTCATTCGCATGAACGAGAGCAACGGCCATTTGGCCGGCATGGCTTCCGAAGAAATGGAAGCGCCATACCCCATTCCTGACGGTCAACCCAAAGGCAAATACCTTTTGGTGTTCGACCCTTTGGATGGTTCATCCAACATCGATGTCAATGTGTCTGTGGGCAGCATTTTCAGTATCTTGCGTGCCCCTGAGCACACACGCAATGGCGCGCCACTGAGCGAGGCTGATTTTTTCCAGCCCGGCACCGAACAAGTCGCTGCTGGCTACGCTTTGTACGGCCCCACCACCATGTTGGTGCTGTCGGTGGGTACCGGCTCGCATGGTTTCACACTTGACCCAGTGATGGGTGAGTTCATGCTGACCCACCCTGACTTGAAAGTGCCCGAAGACACGCAAGAGTTTGCAATCAATGCCTCTAATGCGCGCTTTTGGGAGCCGCCAGTCAAGCGCTATGTGGACGAATGTTTGGCCGGTAAAACGGGCCCGCGTGGCAAGGACTTCAACATGCGCTGGATTGCCTCGATGGTGGCTGAAGCGCATCGCATTTTGATGCGGGGCGGTGTGTTCATGTACCCCCGTGACACCAAAGATGCCAGCAAACCTGGGCGTTTGCGCTTGCTGTACGAGGCCAACCCTATCGGTTTCATCATGGAGCAAGCAGGGGGACGCGCCAGCACAGGTCGCGAGGCCATGCTGCAGGTGCAACCTACGTCATTGCATCAGCGCATTGGCTTGGTATTTGGCTCCAAAAACGAAGTCGAGCGCATTGAGCGCTACCACGCAGAACCCGTCAAGGCATCGTCTGAAACACCGCTATTCACTGAGCGCAGTTTGTTCAGAGATTAAGCGCAACCGCATTACAAGAATTTCATTTTTTGGAGACACCTCATGTCTGAAAAGCATCCCATCATTGCCATCACTGGCTCGTCTGGCGCTGGTACCAGCACCGTCACGCGCACGTTTTCCAATATTTTTCGCCGCGAGGGCGTCAAGGCCGCCATCATCGAGGGCGATAGCTTTCACCGCTACGACCGCAAGGAAATGAAAGTCCGTGGGGCTGAGGCCGAGAAAGCTGGCAACAGCCACTTCAGCCACTTCAGCGCTGAAAACAATTTATTTGGCGAGATTGAGACTTTGTTTCGCACGTATGGCCAAACAGGGCAAGGCAAGTCACGCAAATACTTGCACAACGCCGAAGAAGCCGAGCCCTACAAGCAAGAGCCCGGCACCTTTACACCATGGGAAGACTTGCCCAACGACACCGACATGCTGTTTTACGAAGGCCTGCACGGTGCGGTGGTCACGCCCGAACACAACATTGCGCAGCACCCCGACTTGCGCGTGGGCGTGGTGCCTGTCATCAACTTAGAGTGGATTCAAAAACTCTGGCGCGACAAGCATCAGCGCGGCTACAGCACTGAAGCGGTGACCGACACCATTCTGCGCCGCATGCCCGACTATGTGAACTACATCGTGCCGCAGTTTGCCCACACGCATGTGAACTTCCAGCGTGTGCCTTTGGTCGATACTTCCAACCCCTTCATCTCGCGAGACATCCCCAGCGCCGACGAGAGCGTGGTGGTCATCCGTTTTGCCAACCCCAAAGGCATCGACTTTCCCTATCTGCTCAACATGATCGACAACTCATGGATGAGCCGTGCCAACACCATCGTGGTGCCTGGGGGCAAGATGGAAATTGCCATGCAACTCATCTTCACACCCTTCGTGTGGCGAATGATGGAACGACGCAAACGCGCACTCGGTCAAGCATAAGAAAGAAGATGAGCATGACAAACCACACCAAGCAATTGTCACAGCGCATGGCTCATGCCATCCGTTTTTTAGCCATCGATGCGGTCGAGGCTGCAAAGTCAGGGCATCCAGGCGCTCCTATGGGTATGGCAGAAATTGCTGAGGTTTTATGGAACCGACACCTGCGACATAACCCCATGGATCCAACTTGGCCAGACCGTGATCGATTTATCCTGTCTAACGGGCATGGTTCGATGTTGATTTATGCCTTGTTACATCTCACAGGCTATGACTTGCCTTTGGATGAGTTAAAAAAATTCAGAAAGCTTCACAGCAAAACGCCAGGTCACCCAGAAGTCGGTATTACGCCCGGGGTAGAAACAACGACTGGTCCCTTGGGGCAAGGGATTGCCAATGCGGTTGGTATGGCGTTAGCTGAGAAGCTGCTGGCTGAGGAGTTCAATCAAGAAGAAGATGGCAAAGTCTTCAACATCGTGGATCACAACACGTATGTGTTTTTGGGTGACGGCTGCATGATGGAAGGCATTAGCCATGAGGTTTGTTCGTTAGCAGGCACGCTACGTTTGTCCAAGCTCATTGCTTTTTATGATGACAACGGCATCTCGATTGATGGTCATGTCGAGGGCTGGTTTGCAGATGACACGCCTAAACGCTTTGAGGCCTATGGTTGGAATGTGATCCGCAACATCAATGGTCACGATGCAGAGGCGATTGACTCAGCCATTCATGCTGCGAAGGCGCAGTCCAAGAAGGCGGACGGAAAACCAACATTGATTTGCTGCAAAACAATCATTGGCCAAGGCTCTCCCAACAAGGCGGGTACCCATGATGTGCATGGCGCTGCATTGGGTGCTGATGAAATTGCAGCAACGCGTGAGGCGCTTAGCTGGCCCTATGCCCCCTTTGAGATTCCAAATGATGTGGCCCAAGCCTGGGATGCACGTTCAAAGGGCGTACAGCGCCAATCAGAATGGGTTACGACATTTTCTGCCTATGAACAAAGCTTCCCACTTGAAGCAGCAGAGTTCAAGCGCCGTATGAAAGGACAGCTGCTGGAGAATTTTGACGAGCAAGTCATGCAGGTGCTGTCGCATATTGCAACTAAACCAGAAGCTGTGGCGACAAGAAAAGCAAGTCAGAACGCGCTGGATGTGTTAGCGCCATTGGTACCAGAGTTTTTTGGGGGCAGTGCAGATTTGACTGGCTCAAACTTGACTAATTTCAAAAATTGCACTTTCGCTGGGCGTGATACTTGGGGCAACCACTTGTCTTACGGCGTGCGCGAATTCGGCATGGCAGCAGTGATGAACGGCATGGCGTTACATGGAGGCTACATCCCCTACGGTGGTACTTTCCTTACCTTTAGCGATTACAGCCGCAACGCCATTCGTATGGCAGCGTTGATGAAGCTGCGCGTCATCCATGTGATGACCCATGACTCCATCGGGCTTGGCGAGGACGGGCCCACTCATCAAAGTGTGGAGCATGTTCCTAGTTTGCGTTTGATTCCAGGACTGGATGTCTGGCGTCCTGCTGATGGTCTTGAAACTGCAGTGGCTTGGGCTTGTGCTGTTGAGCGTCATGACGGTCCCTCGTTGTTGGCACTCTCACGTCAGAACCTGCCTCGCCTGTTGGACAACGCAGCTCATGCAGACAAAGTGCGCAAAGGTGGCTACATCTTGAGCGATATGCAGGGCGCGAAAGCCGTCATCATTGGCACAGGCTCTGAGACGATGTTGGCGATGCAAGCACAAGCCAATTTGGCGGCTGCAGGCATTCCTACGCGTGTGGTATCCATGCCGTGTACCAATGTGTTTGATCGTCAATCCGAGGCCTACCAACACATGGTGTTGCCACTGAACTTGCCCACGGTGGCTGTGGAGGCAGCTCATCCCGATTTTTGGCGCAAATATGTCGGGCGCACAGGCATGGTCATTGGCATTGCTACGTTTGGAGAGTCCGCACCTGCGCCTGACCTATACAAACATTTCGGCATCACCACCGATCGCATTGAAGCCGCTGTGAAGAGTTTGGTGCACCGCGACAGCCACAAACATGACGTGCCTTTTCCTGATCATGTCGTACCTTCGACCAACTGAGCCGCCGCGATGACACCTGCTTTGAAATTGGTCATGTTTGACTTGGATGGGACATTGATTGAAACAGCCCCCGAGATTGCAGATGCGGTGAATGACACGCTCAGCCATCTCGGTCTGCGTTCGGTCACGTTGCAACAAGTCAACGATTGGATTGGTCACGGTACGCATACCTTGCTGGTCAGTGCGTTGGCCGATGCCATGCAAACCAGCACACAGGCCATTCATGCATGGGATGGCTTGTCCCATGCCAGCAACGTGTTCAATGGCTTTTACCAACAGCGTTGTGGCACACGCAGTCATTTGTATCCGCATGTGCGTTCGGTATTGACTGAACTGGCGCAGCAAGGGGTGCGCTTAGCGGTGGTGACCAACAAAGAGGGACGCTTCACACAAACCGTGTTGAAGGCGCATGTGCTGCAAGACACGTTCGACATCGTCATCAGTGGCGACACCTTGCCCACCAAAAAACCCAACCCAGCCGGTGTTCAACATTGCTTGGATCGGTTTGGTTTGAAAGCTGAAGAGGCGATTTTCATCGGTGATTCTTCCATCGACGCGGCCACAGCCCAAAACGCCGGTGTGCGTGTTTGGTTGCTGCCGTATGGCTACAACATGGGTGAGTCTGTGCACGCCTCTCATCCTGATCGAGTGATTCCCGACTTTCTACCCATTCTTTCATTACTGGAGCAAGCATCATGACAATCAAAATTGGTATCAACGGATTTGGCCGCATCGGTCGCATGGTGTTTCGCGCCGTCACACAAGAAGCCGAATTCAAAGACATCGAAGTTGTTGCGATTAACGACTTGCTCGAGCCCGATTACTTGGCCTACATGCTGCAGTTTGACTCGGTGCACGGCCACTTCAAAGGCACTGTGGCTGTGGACGGCAAAGACCTCGTGGTCAATGGCAAAAAGATCCGCTTGACCTCCGAGCGCGACCCCGCCAACCTGAAGTGGGGCGATGTCGGCGTGGATGTGGTGGTCGAAGCCACGGGCTTTTTCTTGACCGCTGACACCTGCCAAGCGCACATCAATGCGGGCGCCAAAAAAGTGGTGCAGTCGGCCCCATCCAAAGACGATACTCCCATGTTCGTCTACGGCGTCAACCACGCAAGCTACGCAGGTCAAGCCATTGTGTCGGCTGCGTCTTGCACCACCAACTGCTTGGCGCCCGTGGCCAAGGTGCTCAACGACCACTTTGGCATCAAACGCGGTTTGATGACCACGGTGCACGCCGCCACCGCCACGCAGAAAACCGTGGACGGTCCCTCTAGCAAAGACTGGCGCGGCGGCCGTGGCATCTTGGAAAACATCATCCCTTCCAGCACCGGTGCGGCCAAGGCAGTTGGCGTGGTGTTGCCTGAGCTGAACAAAAAGCTCACTGGCATGGCCTTTCGTGTGCCGACCTCCGACGTGTCGGTGGTGGATTTGACTGTGGAACTGAACCAAGAGGCGAGCTACGGCGACATCTGTCAAGCCATGAAAACCGCCTCCGAAGGGGCGCTCAAAGGTGTGTTGGGTTACACCACTGAGAAGGTCGTGTCCACCGACTTCCGCGGCTGCTCAATGCCCTCCATTTTTGATGCCGAAGCGGGCATCGCCTTAGATAAGACCTTTGTCAAGGTCGTGGCTTGGTACGACAACGAATACGGCTACACCTGCAACATGATGCGCTTCGTCAAGCACGTTGGCAGCAACTGATCGGGAGGCCGCTATGCACTTTCTTCGCTTTTCTGATGTGTGTGCCAACGGTTTTGTCGCTGGCAAGCGCGTGTTCATCCGCGCCGACCTGAATGTGCCGCAAAACGATCTGGGCGAAATCACCGAAGACACGCGTATTCGTGCCAGCGTGCCCTGCATCCAGATGGCTTTGGACGCTGGTGCGGCTGTGATGGTGACGAGCCACTTGGGTCGCCCAACCGAAGGTGAGTTCAAGCCTGAAGACTCGTTGGCTCCTGTTGCCAAGCGCTTGGGCGAGTTGCTCGGCCGCGAAGTTCCGCTGGTGGCCAATTGGGTGGGCGGTGTGGATGTGCAGCTCGGCCAAGTGGTTCTGCTTGAGAACTGCCGCGTCAACAAAGGCGAAAAGAAAAACGACGACACCCTGTCGCGTCAAATGGCTGCGCTGTGCGACATCTATGTCAATGACGCGTTTGGCACGGCGCATCGTGCCGAGGGCACCACCCACGGTATCGCTCGCTTTGCGCCCATTGCCAGCGCCGGCCCTTTGCTGGCCGCTGAGATGGATGCGATCTCCAAGGCTTTGGCTAGTCCCAAGCGTCCGCTGATCGCCATCGTGGCTGGCTCCAAGGTGAGCACCAAGCTGACCATCTTGCAGAGCTTGGCTAAGAAGGTGGACGGTTTGATCGTAGGTGGTGGCATCGCCAACACCTTCATGCTGGCTGCTGGCCTGAAGATCGGCAAGAGTTTGGCAGAGCCCGATTTGGTGGGCGAAGCCACGGCGGTGATCGCGGCCATGAAGGCGCGTGGCGCTGAGGTACCGATCCCTATCGATGTGGTGGTAGCCAAGACCTTTGCTGCCGACGCTGTCGCCACTGTCAAGCGCGCCACAGACGTGGCCGACGATGACCTGATTTTGGACATTGGCCCCGAGACAGCAGCGAAATTGGCCGCGCAACTCATGAAAGCGGGCACGATTGTGTGGAACGGCCCCGTGGGCGTGTTTGAGTTCGCAGCGTTTGAGGGCGGCACGAAAGCCATTGCGGATGCCGTGGCCAAGTCCAGCGCGTTCAGCATCGCCGGCGGTGGCGACACCTTGGCTGCCATTGCCAAGTACGGCATCGAGAAAGAGGTGGGCTACATCTCCACGGGCGGTGGTGCTTTTCTCGAAGTGCTCGAAGGCAAGACCTTACCTGCGTTTGCTGTGCTGTCTGAGCGCGCTGCACCACTTTGATTTTTTGATTGACCAACAGGAGACTTCTTTATGGCATTGGTATCACTGCGCCAAGTACTAGACCACGCTGCCGAGCACAACTACGGTGTGCCAGCATTCAACGTTAATAACCTCGAACAAGTTCAGGCCATCATGGAGGCCGCACAGGCCACCAACAGCCCAGTCATCTTGCAAGCCTCTGCAGGTGCGCGCAAGTATGCGGGTGAGGCTTATTTGCGTCACCTCGTGTTGGCCGCCATCGAAACCCATCCAGACTTGCCCGTGGTCTTGCATCAAGACCACGGCGCTTCGCCTGCGCAATGCCAGCAATCGATCCGCTCAGGCTTCTCCAGCGTGATGATGGATGGCTCCTTGATGGAAGATGCCAAAACACCCGCAAGCTACCAGTACAACGTGGACGTCACTCGCAAAGTCTGTGAAATGGCGCATGCGGTGGGCGTGTCTGTGGAAGGGGAGTTGGGCTGCTTGGGTTCACTCGAAACTGGCGAAGCAGGCGAAGAAGACGGCGTGGGCGCAGCTGGCATTTTGAGCCACGACCAAATGCTGACCGACCCTGTGCAAGCCAAAGACTTCGTGGCCAAAACGGGGGTTGATGCGTTGGCAATTGCCATTGGCACCAGCCATGGCGCTTACAAATTCACACGTCCACCCACAGGCGACATTTTGGCGATTGACCGCATTGCGGCCATCCACGCTGCAGTGCCCAACACACACTTGGTCATGCATGGCAGTTCCAGCGTGCCACAAGAGTGGTTGGAAATCATCCGTCAATACGGCGGTGACATCAAGCAAACCTATGGCGTGCCTGTGGAAGAGATCGTGCGTGGCATCAAGAGCGGCGTACGCAAAGTCAACATTGACACCGACATCCGTTTGGCCATGACGGGCGCAATGCGTCAGTTGTTTGCCAAGCAGCCCAGTGAGTTTGACCCACGTAAAGCGCTCATTGCGGCTCGCAGTGCAGCACAAGGTATTTGCGAGGCACGTTTTGAGGCATTTGGTTGCGCAGGGCAGGGCTCCAAAATCAAGCCCATCGCACTCGAAGCCATGATCAAAAACTACCGTTGATCACGAGGGGCGCGAACACCATGACGCAACCAGAGTTGATCTCCGCTGAACTGCAAAAATTCATTGACATTGAATTTGCCAAACTAAAGCGAGAAGTGGCAGAGGCTTTCGAGAAGCTTCGTATAAAACAAGCCGCAGAGGCGGCTGCTGTAGAAGCTGCGAAACACACGCACTAAGTCAAAGTTCGAATTTTTTGGGCTTGATTTTTGATCGCCTCACGCTGCTCGGGCGTGAGGCGATTTAAGTTTTTAAGCTGCATCACCATGCGCGGGTTTTTGGCCAGCGTGTCGGCGTGTCGATTGAGGTAGTCCCAATACAAGGTGGTGAAGGGACAGGCGGTGTCACCGGTTGCTTCGGCAGGGTTGAACCGACAGCCTTTGCAATGGTTGCTCATGCGGTCGATGTATTTGCCACTGGCCACATAGGGCTTGCTGGCCATCAAGCCGCCATCGGCAAACTGGCTCATGCCCAGTGTGTTGGGCAGTTCCACCCATTCCACGGCATCCACATACACGCCCAAATACCATTGGTGCACTTGCTTAGGTTCGACGCCCAGCAGCAAAGCGTACAGGCCGGTCACCATCAGGCGTTGAATGTGGTGTGCATAACCGTGTTGCAGGGTTTGCGTGATGGCGTCGCGCAAGCAGGCCATGTCGGTGTGGCCCGTCCAGTAAAACTCAGGCAAGGGCTCGTGCGCTTGCTGCGAATTGCCCTCAGCGTAATGGGGCATGTGTGTCCAGTAAATGCCACGCACGTATTCACGCCAGCCCAAAATTTGCCGCACAAAACCTTCGACCGCTTCGAGCGGTGCATGTCCTTTGTGAAAAGCGGCTTGCGCCGCAGCCACAACCTCGCGCGGGTTGAGTAGCTTCAAGTTCAAGGCGCAGGAGAGGTGTGAGTGGTAGAGCCACACTTCGCCTTCCCACATCGCATCTTGGTAGAGACCAAAGTTGGGCAGACGGTGTGTGATGAATTCATCCAGCGCCACCAAGGTTTGCGCGCGCGTGACAGGCCAGCCAAACGCTGCGATGGAGCCAGGGTGATGTGCGAGTTTGTCATTGACCAAACGCATGACGTCTTGGGTGATGGCATCGGGTGCAAACCGTGTCGGAGCGGGCAGCAGACCAGGCCCGTTTTTGCCAAAGCTGCCGCGGTTGGCGGCATCAAAGTTCCATTGGCCGCCAATGGGTTTTGAGCCTTCCATCAAGATGCCTGTTTTTTGCCGCATCTCTCGGTAGAAATATTCAAGGCGCAACTGCTTGCGCTTTGCAGCATGCGTTGCAAAGTCACGCACGGTGCTAAAGAAGTGTGCGTCGTCTCTGATCTCCAGTGGCAAGTCGTGTTGCTTTGCCACGGCGCGTAGGCTTTGCAACACGCGCCAGTCTCCGGGCGCGGTCATCACCAGTTGTTGTGGCTTGACTTCTTGGATGGCTTTGCTCAATTCACCTGACAGCGTGCCTGTGTTGTGTGGGTCGTCCAGTTGGCTGTAGAGCAGGGGCCAGCTACGCGCTTTGAGTTCCTCTGCGAAGTGGCGCATGGCACTCAAGAACACCGTGGTGCGTTGCTTGGAGGAGGGAATGTGCGTGGATTCTTCCAATACCTCTGCCATCCACAGCGTGTCGTGGGCAGGGTTGAAGTCGCTCAACGCAGAGGCATCTGCATCGAGCTGATCGCCCAAGATGAGGATGAGGCGCTGGCGTGGTTGGGTCATGGGGCTGCTTTTAAAAGTCAAAACCGAGTTGCGCTTTGGCAGCTTGGCTGTTGTCGTTCGAGGATCGTGTGGCTTTACGTGGGGGTGTTCGCTTTTGTGTGCCCCAGTTTTTGCGTGACGCGTGTTTGTCGACTACCGCTTTTTTGGCGGCTTTCACTTCATCGGTTT
>JACCDV010536392.1_pt1 | contig 15654 bp, 17 predicted proteins | sample 7446131 | NCBI WGS metagenome assembly JACCDV01 (sample SAMN15323448, study PRJNA562643) | freshwater metagenome | isolation source: river surface water | place: USA:Blue River Watershed | collected 2017-08-17 | reverse complement strand
GACCAGCTCAACGACGTGCTGATGCGCCGCACCGGCTGGCAGGTAGTGGCCGTGCCTGGCCTGGTGCCCGACGACGTGTTCTTCAACCACCTGGCGAACCGGCGCTTTCCGGCCGGGCAATTCATCCGCCGCCCGGACCAGCTGGACTACCTGGAAGAGCCCGATGTGTTCCACGACGTGTTCGGCCACGTGCCTTTGCTGATGAACCCGGTGATGGCCGACTTTGTGCAGGCCTACGGCAAAGGTGGCCTGCGCGCCCAGGCGCTGGGCCACCTGGATCTGCTGGCCCGCGTGTACTGGTACACGGTGGAATTTGGCCTCGTGCGCGAACCGCAGGGGCTGCGAATATATGGCGCAGGCATCGCCTCGTCGTACACCGAAAGCGTGTTCAGCCTCGATTCACCGTCACCCAACCGGCTGCGCTTTGCGTTGCCGCGCGTCATGCGGACCCACTACCGCATCGACGACTTTCAGGAAAGCTACTTCGTGCTCGACAGCCTGGACGATTTACTCGCACTCGCCCAGGTGGACTTTGCGCCGCTGTACGAACAGGTGTCGGCGCTGGCACCGCTGGAACCTGGCGACGTGCTGCCTGAGGACACCGTGCTGAGCCGGGGCGATGGGCGGTATCACGCTGTCCGGCGCTGCGAAGCCCACGCCCTGAGCGCCGGTAACGACTGAAGGTAGTGGTAAGCCGTTTGCCCGTCGGTATAGCGGTGTTCGGCACCCACCGGGCACGCCTGCCGCGCCAGGCAGCGGTCAGCGCACGGCGATGCGGGTTGCAGTCGAAAATCCACGCAGGCCTGCAAACCCGTGCCCGCCCGCTGATGCACCGGTTCACCTGACAAAGCTTGCGCGGGGCAAGCCGACACGCACGGTTGCGCGGCACAACTCAGGCACGGCGACTCGGTCCGTTTCAGGGGCGTCAGGGGCCAAGGCTCGCCCACCAACACCACGGCGCGGTAAGCGTACCAACTGCCCCATCCAGCTTGCACCCCCACCCAGAATGGCGAAGGGTGGTGCCAGCCCGCTTGCTCGCCCAGCGCCTGCAACCCCACCGGGGCCGGCCCGGGAAACACGAACTTCCATGCCGGCGCCCCCGGTTGCCGGGCCAACCAGGCCCCCACCTGCTCCTTCACAAAGGTATCCAACGGATCGCTGCCGTGCAGGCCACGCGCCTTCAAAGCCGGCCATAGGGCCCGCCCCGCATGACCGATCAACAGCAACCGGGGGTATTGGACAAGCTCATCGGGCGGCACGCCCAAGCCCGCTTGTACCGACGCTGGCAAGGCAGCCACGTCCAGCACCGCCTGCAGGTTCAGCCCCAGCGCATCCAGTTCCTCAAAGCGGCCCATGGCTCAGGGCACCATGTGCAGAGGGATGGTGACCGGCCCATCATTGACGAGGTGCACCTGCATGTCGGCGGCAAACTCGCCGGTGGCGACCACCGGGTGCCGCGTGCGTGCCAGCGCCACCACATGCTCGTACAAGCGCCGGCCCTCGTCGGGCGCAGCGGCCTGGGTGAAGCTGGGCCGGTTGCCGCCCGACACATCCGCCGCCAAGGTGAACTGACTCACCAGCAACAAACCGCCACCCACGTCCTGCACGCTGCGGTTCATCTTGCCCGCTTCGTCGCTGAAAATGCGCAACTTCAGCAGCTTGGTCAGCAGCCGGTCGGCCACCGCATCGGTGTCGCCACGCTCGGCACACAGCAGCACCAGCAGCCCCTGGCCAATCTCGCCCACGCAACGGTCGTTCACGACCACGCGGGCCTCTCGCACCCGTTGCAATACCGCCTTCATGCCGCTCCTCGGTCTGTGTGTATGCGTGCTTCCAGGTTGTGGGGCAACAGCTGTATGGAGGCATGCAGCCCAGGCACCGCTTCCATCAGCGCCAGCTCCACACCGTCGCGCAAGGCGGCTGCACGGCCCAGGGGCCAATCGGCCGGCAAGTGCAAGTGCACGTCCACAAAGCGCCGCTGGCCGGCACGGCGCGTGCTCACATGGTCAAAGCGCACCACGCCGGGTGGCTCGGCATCCGCGCAGCTCGCCAGCACCGCATCAATCTGTTGTTGCAACTCGGGCGCCAACGCATGATCCATCAAGCCGTCGCTGGCTCGCTGGATCAAATGCAGCCCCTCGCGCACGATGTTGGCTGCCACCAGCAAGGCCACCACCGGGTCCAGCCACAGCCAGCCCGTGACGTACACCGCACCCACTCCCACCACCACACCAGCGGTGGTGTACACATCGGTCATCAGGTGCCGGGCATCGGCCTCCACCGCTTCGGCCCCGGCGCGGCCTGCATCGTGGTGGGCCCGCGCAGCCCACCGCATGCACAGCGCCAAGCCTCCGTTGACGAGCGCACTCACCACCGACAAGCCCAAACCCAGCCCCGGCGCCTCCAGCGGCTGCGGGGCGAACAGCCGCTCCACCGCGGTCCAGCCGATCGCCAGCGCCGCGCCCAGGATCAGGATGCCCTCGAACCCGCTGGAAAAATATTCGGCCTTGGTGTGTCCGTAGGGGTGGTTCTCATCGGCCGGGCGCTGGGCGATCGTCACCATCGCCAGCGCGAAGATGGCTGCCGCCAGGTTGACGAACGATTCCAGCGCGTCCGACAACAGGCCCACCGAGCCTGTCACGTACCACGCCGCCATCTTCAAACCAATCGTCAGCAGCGCCGCGACGATCGATGCCGCCAGCCACTGGCGCGGGGAAATGCGTTGCCACAAAGCACTGTTCATCGGTGCCATTGTGCACAATGCGGCCATGCCCTTGACCCGCCCCCCTCACTGGTTGCTCTGGAGCGTCAGCGGCGCACTGGCGCTGGTGGGCGCGGTGTTCATTGGCCGCACCGAAATTCAGCACCAGCGCGAGGCGTTCGACACCGATGGCCGCATCGCGCACCGCCTGCTGAGTCAGCGTGTGGTCCAGCACGATGCGGTGCTGGCCACCCTGGCGCTGCTCAACCCCGACGGCGCGGACCGTCCGGAACAACGCCTGCCAGCGGTCTACCCCCACATCCTGCAGGTACGCCGCCGCGCGCCAGGCGACACCTGGGCCGACCCCACACTCGCCGCCGCCGAGGCGGATTCGCGCAGCCAGCGCCAGGCGCGTTTGGCCTCCACCGAACTGGCGCAAGGCCGCTATGACCTGGTGATGGCAGCTGGCGAGGGCGCTTATGCCCTGCGCATCGATCTGCGACAAACCGTGCCCTGGGACGAGTGGCCGCTGCCTCCAGAACGCAGCCCGGCCCGCGTCACCCTGGCGCTGGATGGGCAAGTGCCTTACGTGCTGCAAGCTGGCGCCGAGAATCAACCTGCGGGCTGGCCATTGCGGTTCGAGAAGGCCCTGGCCAGCCCCAGCCAGCCGTTCCAGCTCGTCATAGGTCGACAGATGGGCTGGAACGAACTGCCCTGGACGGGCATGGCGGCCTGGGTGCTGCTGGTACTGGGCGCCACCCGCGGCTGGGTCGCCTGGCTGCGCCAAGCCACCGAGCGTCGCCGCGCCGAAGAACTGCTGCGCCTAGGCCAGGTGGCACGCCTCAACACGCTCGGCGAACTGGCCGCGGGACTGGCCCACGAACTCAACCAGCCGCTGACGGCGGTGTTGGCGAACACACAGGCCGCCAGCCGCTTGCTGCGCGAGCAAACCGAGGTCGACCCGACCGCGCTGGGTGCGATGGAACAAGCCGTGACGCAAGCTCGCCGCGCCGCCGAGGTGGTAGGCCGTTTGCGCCGCGCCGTGGAACGCCCGAGTCATGACGCCGACCAACCCCAGATCGTGGTGCTGCAAGATGCGGTGCGCAGTGCGCTTCATCTGCTGGAGCCGGAGTGCCAACACCGCCAAGTCAGCCTGTCGGTGGACTCGTCGCATGCCGACATCAGGGTCCAGGCCGACCCGGTGGCGCTGGAACAAATCATCCACAACTTGCTGATGAACGCACTGCAAGCACTGGAACAAGTCTCTACCGATGAGCGCCAACTGCACCTGCGCACCAGCGCAGACCAGTCGTCTGGGCAGTTGGTGGTGCATGACCAGGGGCCCGGCATTCCCGAACACGCCATGCACCGGCTGTTCCAACCTTTTTTCAGTACGCGTGAAGGTGGTCTTGGCTTGGGCCTGAGCCTGTGCGAAACGCTCGCCAGCAACATGGGCGGGTCACTCAGCGCGCGCAACCACCCCTCGGGCGGTGCTGAATTCACCCTCACCTTGCCACTGGCACCGTCATGAACACGCCCTTGTCCCCGCTGATCCAACTCATCGACGACGACCAGGCCGTGCGTGACAGCCTGGCTCTGCTGATCGCGACGGTCGGGTTGCGCGTGCAGCCCTGGAGTCACCCGCAGGAATTTCTGGACCAGTTCGACCGCGATTCGGTGGGCGCCATCGTGCTGGACGTGCGCATGCCCGGCCTCAGCGGGCTCTCGGTGCTGGACACGCTGGTTGCGCAAGGCGTTGACCAACCTGTGATCATGCTGACCGGCCATGGTACCGTGGACATGTGCCGCCGCGCATTCAAGGCCGGCGCGGCAGAGTTTCTCGAAAAGCCGGTGGACGACGAACGCCTGATTGAAGCTCTGCAACATGCGGTACGCCAACATGTGAAATCGCGCCAGCGCCTGCAAGCCGACCGCAACGCCCGCGAACGCTTCGCCCAGCTGTCAGAGCGCGAGCGCGAAGTGCTGGGCCTGATCATCGAAGGCCTGACCAACAAGGAGATTGGCCGCGCGCTGGAGCTGTCGCCGCGCACGGTAGAAACGCACCGCGCCCACCTGTTCGCCAAGTTGGAGGCCGACTCCCTGGCGCAACTCATCCGGCGCTATGCGGCGCTGGCCGAATCGGGCGAGACTCCGTAGTTCTACGGACCCCCGCGCGTAGCCGTCCGAATGGGCAAATCGGGAGCGATTTTCTACAGTGCTGACACGGTGAATCGCACCGCACCATCGCACTGAAACATCGGACGGAGTCCTACATGAAATACGCCCTCATCGCCCTGACCCTGACTGCCACCGCCGCCAGCGCACAGGCCGTTCGCACCGAAAAAAACATGTCGCTGGAACTGGCCAACCGGATCGCCAGCGCCACCGTGGCCGCCTGCGCCGCGAACAATTACAACGTGACCGCCGCCGTGGTGGACCGGGCCGGCACCCTGCGCGCCCTGCAACGCGCCGACAACGCCGGCCCGCACACCGTGGGTGCCGCACAGGGCAAGGCCTACACGTCCGCTTCGGCCCGCGCCAACACCAGCGCCATGCTGGAAAACGTGCAGAAGAACCCGGGCGCACAAACCTTGGTTGACATCCCTGGGTTCCTCGTGCTGGGCGGTGGTGTGCCAGTGCGTGTGGGCAACGAAGTCATCGGCGCAGTGGGCGTGGGTGGCGCACCCGGCGGTCATCTGGACGAGCAATGCGCCACCGCCGCGCTGGCCCAAGTGGCGGACCTGCTGAAATGAAGCCGGCTGCGCTGATCCTCGCGCTGGCCTCGACCATGCTGACCGGCATGGCTCAAGCCCAGGTGGCGCCCAGCGCGGCAGAGGCTGCGGCCTACCAGGGCGTGTTCGCAGCCGCCCACCGCGGTGATGCTGCGCTGATTGAGCGCTCTGGCCCAGCAGCGCTGCAAAGTCGCGATGCGCAGGGCCGCTCCCCGCTGCATGTGGCGACTTTTGCCCGGCAGCACGCGGTCATCCGCGCCCTGGCCCGCAGCGGCACTGATCTGAACGCGCTGGAAAACGACCGCTACGACGCGGTCACCATCGCCTCGGTGGCGGACGACGAAGCCACATTGCGGCTGCTGCTCTCGCTGGGCGCCAGCGCGCGGCAGGTCACCAGCCGCTACGACGGCACCGCACTGATCGCTGCTGCGCACCTCGGCCACGACGGCGTGGTGCGCCAACTGATCGCCGCAGGCGCACCGCTCGACCATGTCAACAACCTGCACTGGACCGCTGTGATTGAAGCGATCGTGCTGGGTGACGGTGGGCCCCGCCACCGCGCCACCCTGAAAGCGTTGATCGATGCTGGCGCCAACCTGCAACTGGCCGACCGCCATGGACAAACCCCACTGGCCCTGGCCAAGGCACGCCGCTACACCGCCATGGTTCAGATGCTGGAAGCCGCGGGCGCGCGTTGAAGCCGCGCAGCGCTCAAGCCAGCGTGACGCGGGCAAACTTGCGCTTGCCCACCTGCACCACGTAGATGCCGGCGGGCAGCTTCAGCCCTTTATCGCTCACCACCGAACCGTCCACCCGCACACCGCCGCCTTCAATCAAACGGTTCGCTTCGCTGGACGACGGTGCCAGGTTGGCCTGTTTGAGCAACGCCCCAATGCCCAGCGGGGCACCACCTTCAGCCAAAGCCAGCGCTAACTCGGGAATCTCGTCCGGCACGCCACCCTTGCTTCGGTTGATGAAATCCTGCTCCGCGGCATCCGCCGCCGCCGCGCTGTGGAAGCGCGCAGTGATTTCCTTGGCCAAGGCCACCTTGGCGTCCTTGGGGTTGGCTCCCTGCGCCACCGCCGCCTTGAGGGCCGCAATCTCGGCCTCCGACTTGAAAGACAGCAGCGTGTACCAGCGCCACATCAGGGTATCGCTGATGCTCAGTACCTTCGCGAACATGGTGTTCGCATCCTCGGTGATGCCAATGTAGTTGCCCTTGGACTTGGACATCTTGTCCACCCCGTCCAGCCCTTCCAGCAGTGGCATGGTCAGGATGCACTGGGGTTCCTGGCCGTACTCAGCCTGCAGGTGGCGCCCCATCAGGAGGTTGAACTTCTGGTCCGTGCCGCCCAGCTCCAAATCGGCCTTCAGCGCGACCGAGTCGTAACCCTGCATCAGCGGATACAAAAACTCGTGCACCGAAATGGGCGTACCAGCGGTGAAGCGCTGGTGGAAATCGTTGCGCTCCATCATGCGCGCCACGGTGTACTTGGCGGCCAACTGGATCATGCCCATGCTACCCAGCGGAAGTGACCACTCACTGTTGTAGCGAATCTCGGTTTTGCTCGGATCCAGCACCAAGCTGGCTTGCTTGTAATAGGTTTCGGCGTTGGCCTTGATCTGCTCCGGCGTCAGCGGTGGCCGGGTGTTGTTGCGGCCCGACGGGTCACCGATCAGGCTGGTGAAATCCCCGATCAGGAAAATCACCTGGTGCCCCAGATCCTGCAGCTGGCGCATCTTGTTGAGCACCACGGTGTGCCCAATGTGAATGTCCGGCGCCGTCGGGTCCAACCCAAGTTTGATGCGCAATGGCACCCCGGTGGTCTCGCTTTTTTGCAGCTTTTTGACCCAATCGGCCTCGGGAATGAGTTCGTCACAGCCACGGCGGGTCACCGCCAGCGCCTGGGCCACAGCATCGGACAACCCCTGCACGCTGGGTTCTGCGGAACTTGTGGTCGAGTGATGATTCATAAGGGTTTTTACAGATGACAGACGAAGCTCAACCGGTACAATCCTCGGTTGTTCTGGGTGGGGATTCTAGTTGGCGTGCTTTTTGCTGCTCGCCATGGTCTTCCCGGAGGTGGTCTTGGCGCCCCTCATCCCGTCTGCCGAATGTACCCCTTTGTCGGTGTTTGCGCGATCACGCGCAACCGGCCCTCTGTTGACCGATTGCGCATGAACCGTCTGGTGATTTCAGTGCAGTCTGCCTTGCAGCAGCACCCAAAACGCCTGGTGGGCACACTGGCTGCGTTGCTGCTGGGCACCGGCGTTACCGCTTTTGGCATCGCCCCCGCCACCGATGCGATCGATCTGTTGCCGGTTCGGCAAGTGATCGAGCCCGTCACCCCCCCGCAACTGACCGCCCAGGGAGCCCTCGATGCTCCAGTGCCATTCCTGCTGTTTCGCAGTGACGTTACCCGGCGCGACGACACCGTGGCCAGTCTGCTGCAACGCCTGGGTGTGAGCGACAGCGAGGCGGCAGCGTTCCTGCGCCGCCAACCCCAGGCAGCGGAATTGTTCAAAGGCCGCGCCGGCAAACTGGTCATGGCCGAGACCGACGATGCCCAGCGGCTGCAGCGCCTCACCGCGCGCTGGCTGCCCAATGACGACAGCCCGACCTACCAGCGCCTGTTGGTGGAACGCACCGAACAAGGGCTTCAAGCCCGACTTGAAGCCGCCGAGTTCACCACCTCGGTGCGCCTGAGCAGCGGGATCATCCGCAGCTCCCTGTTTGCCGCCACCGACGCTGCCCGCCTGCCCGATGGCATCGCCTCCCAACTCGCCGACCTGTTCTCTGGCGACATCGACTTCCGTCGCGACCTGCGCGCTGGCGATACCTTCAGTGTGGTCTACGAAGCGCTGGAAGCCGACGGTGAAGTGCTCAAATACGGGCGCTTGCTGAGCGCCGAGTTCGTCAACCAGGGCAAGAGCCACCAGCTGATGTGGTTTGAGGAGCCCGGCCAGAAGGGTGCTTACTACACCTTCGCTGGGCAGAGCCTGCGCCGTGCTTTCCTCGCGTCGCCATTGGCATTTTCGCGTGTCAGCAGCGGTTACGGCATGCGTTTTCACCCCATTTCGGGCAACCGCAAGGCGCATCTGGGTGTCGACTTCGCGGCCCCCACGGGCACGCCTGTGCGAACGGTGGGTGACGGCGTGGTTCAGTTCGCTGGTTGGCAGCGCGGTTATGGCAACGTGATTTTTGTGCAGCACCGACAAGACAAGGTCACTGTTTACGCCCACTTGCACCGCATTGATGTACGCAAGGGACAGCGCGTGGACCAGGGGCAAACCATCGGACTGGTGGGATCCACGGGCGCATCGACCGGACCGCACCTGCATTTTGAGTACCGCGTGGGCGGCGCACATCAGGACCCTCTGAACCTTGCGCGCACCAACGAAGGTCAACCGGTCGCGGCCAGTGCCCGCAAGGCCTTCGAACAGTCGGCGCAGACCATGCGCCTGAAACTGGCCTCTGCCTCTACCGTGGTGCAAGCCAGCGCGGACTGAGTCCGCCTGTCATGAGTGAGCTTTATGTCGGGCTCATGTCTGGCACCTCGCTGGACGGCGTCGATGGAGTGCTGATCGATTTTGAGGGAGCGAACCCTCGCGTGCTGGCCTCTGCCTCGTTGCCCATGCCAGAGGCACTGCGAACGGTCTTCCTGGAACTCAACCACCCCGGCCCAAACGAACTTCACCGCAGCGCGGTGGCCGGCTGCGAACTGGCAGACCTGTACGCCGACACCGTGCATCATCTGCTGAAGCGCAGCACCATGGCCGCCCAATCGGTGCGGGCGATCGGAGCCCACGGGCAGACGGTGCGCCACCAACCGCCTCGCTCCGGTACCAGTACGCCCTATACCTTGCAGGTGAACCAGCCCGCACGCTTGGCCGAGCGTACCGGCATCAGCGTGGTCGCAGATTTCCGCAGCCGCGACCTCGCAGCGGGTGGCCAGGGCGCACCACTGGTACCTGCCTTCCATCGACACGCGTTCGGTCGGGCAACCGCGTCAGTGGCCGTGGTCAACATTGGCGGCATTGCCAACGTGACCGCACTGCCAACTCAAGGCCCTGTCCAAGGTCTGGACACTGGCCCAGGCAATGCCCTGCTGGACGAATGGTGCGAACGCCACACGGGCCAGCGCTATGACGCCGATGGACGATGGGGGGCGACTGGTCAAACCCATCCGGGTTTGCTGCATACCCTGCTGGGCGACCCCTACTTTGCAGTCAAAGGCATCAAGAGCACGGGTCGCGATCACTTCAACCTGAGTTGGCTGCTGGATCGGTTAACCGGTTTTTCTTTTCTGCCACCGCATGACGTACAAGCCACCCTGACCACGTTCACGGCAGCATCGATCGCACGCGGCCTGAAACAACTGGACTGGAAAGACCAACCGCCCGGCGAACTTCTGGTCTGCGGGGGGGGCGCTTTCAATCAGGGGCTGATGGCTGCGTTGCGGCAGCAACTTCCCGAACTGGCGATCCGAAAAAGCGACGATGTCGGTTGGCCCGCGATGCTGGTGGAAGCGGCCGCTTTTGCATGGCTGGCTCGCCAATGCGTGCTGGGCTTGCCCGGTAACGATCCTTGCGTCACTGGCGCCCAAGGCCCCCGAATACTGGGAGCCATCTACCCTGCCTGAGAGACCCTCGGGCAGGGCATCAAAGCGTCAGACGCTGAAGCTGGAGCCACAACCGCAGGTGGTGGTGGCATTCGGGTTCTTGATCACGAACTGCGCACCTTGCAGATCTTCTTTGTAGTCGATCTCGGCGCCCACCAGGTATTGATAGCTCATCGCATCGATCAACAGCGACACGCCGTTCTTGGTCATCTCGGTATCGTCGTCGTTCATCACCTCGTCAAAAGTGAAGCCGTACTGAAAGCCAGAACAGCCACCCCCCTGGACAAAGACCCGCAATTTCAGGTCGGGGTTGCCTTCCTCGGCGATGAGATCGGCGACCTTGGCCGCAGCGCTGTCGGTGAAAACCAACGGTGCGGGCATTTCGGTCTCGACGTGTTCTGCTACTGCGCTCATGGTGCTACCTTCCGGACGAAATTTGACAGGCGAATACTAAAGCAAAAAAGTCAGGAATCCACCATCAACCACCATTCCCAGGGATGGGATCAGGGTTTTTGAGTGTGGCAGCCACTGACTTGCTGACGCAAAAAAACCGCCGCTGGCACAGACCAGGGCGGTTTTTTGAAACAGACCCGTGCGAATTAACGCTTGGAGAACTGCTTGCGACGGCGTGCAGAACGCAGACCGACTTTCTTACGCTCAACTTCGCGAGCATCGCGGGTCACGTAACCGGCGGCGCTCAATGCAGGCTTCAGCGCTGCGTCGTAGTCGATCAGGGCGCGGGTGATGCCGTGACGCACTGCACCGGCCTGACCAGATTCGCCACCACCGTGGACGTTGACCTGAATGTCAAACGTTTCGGTGTTTTCGGTCAGCACCAGGGGCTGCTTGGCAATCATGATCGAGGTTTGGCGACCGAAGAATTCTTCGATGTCCTTGCCATTGACCGTGATCTTGCCGGAGCCTTTTTTCAGAAACACGCGGGCGACGCTGGATTTGCGACGGCCGGTGCCATTGTTCCAATCACCAATCATGGGAGCTCCTTAGATGTCCAACACTTTGGGTTGCTGGGCGGTGTGCGGATGCTCAGCACCACCGTACACCTTGAGCTTCTTGATCATGGCGTAACCCAGGGGGCCTTTGGGCAGCATGCCCTTGACGGCCTTTTCCAGGGCACGGCCAGGGTGCTTGGCTTGCAGGTCGCGGAAGTTGGTGCCGTAAATGCCACCGGGGAAGCCGGAGTGACGGTAGTACACCTTGTCCAGGGCTTTGGTGCCCGTGACCTTCAGTTTGGCGGCGTTGACGATGACGATGAAGTCGCCGGTATCAACGTGAGGGGTGTAAATGGCCTTGTGCTTGCCGCGCAGACGGCGTGCCACTTCGCTGGCGACACGTCCGAGCACCTTATCGGTGGCGTCAATCACAAACCACTCATGCACCACCTCAGCGGGCTTGGCGCTGACGGTTGTCTTTTGCATGGTTTTCTCTCTTGAGAAGGTTTGGCGGGCTCTTTTCCACGGTCGGTGTTGCTCTGCTGGCAACCTCTTAGGTGGGGCTTGAAACTTCGCTGCGGAGCCACGAATTCGCCGCGAAGCCCATCATTATAGCCCGTCACCCCAATTCAGGCAAATACGTACCCCGCAGCGGGCAACATTCCGGTACCATGCGCCCATCATGTTCAGCTACCGACACGCCTTCCACGCCGGCAACCACGCCGACGTGCTCAAACACCTCACCCTCGTCGCGCTGCTGCAGTACCTGGCCCACAAGGACACAGGATTGAGCATCATCGACACCCATGCGGGCGCGGGCGTTTACCGGCTGGACCAGGACCATGCTCGCACCTCGGCCGAATCGGACGCGGGCATCTACCGGTTGCTGACGGCGGTGGCCAAGGCCCAGGCAACCGGGCAAGACATACCCTCGGCGGTGCAGGACTACCTGGCGGTGGTACAGGGCTTCAATACGCTGGGCGACTGGCGGGTGTACCCCGGATCGCCGTGGATCACCCAGGCACTTCTGAGACCGCAAGACAAGCTGAAGCTGTTTGAGGTGCACCCCACCGATGTCAAGGTGCTGGAACGTCACGTGGCCGAACTGGGGCGGGGCAAGCAGATCGAGGTGCTGCGTCGCAACGGCTTTGAGGGCCTCAAGGGCCTGCTGCCACCGCCCACGCGGCGCGGCCTGGTGCTGATGGACCCCAGCTACGAACTCAAAACCGACTACACCGCGGTGACCGACTGTCTGGAAGACGCGCTGCAGCGTTTTCCCACCGGGACGTACGCGGTCTGGTACCCGGTGGTGGGCCGGCCGGAAGCGCACACCCTGGCCCGCAAGCTCAAACTGCTGGCGCAACGCCACGGCCGGGGCTGGGTGCAGGCCGAGCTGAACGTCGGCCTCACCCCCACCGAAGGCCAAAACGCCCAGATTGCCCAGGGCCGCACCGCCACCGGCCTGCGCGCCAGCGGCATGCACGTGATCAACCCTCCCTACACCCTGGCCGACACCCTGCGTCAGGCCTTGCCCTGGCTGGTGGAAGCCCTGCGCGAATCCGTGGGTGCGCAGTGGACCGTGGAAGCCACCGTGAGCTGAACCGAAATGCCCGGCGCCGTGACCTGGAAGCAAATGCACTGGCCGCTGGCCCTGACACTGGCCGGCGCCCTGCTCCTGAGCGGATGCAGCCACCGCCCCGCCCCGTCGCCCGAAGCATCGGCCTGGGCCACCGCGTCGCTGTTGGGCCAGACGCCCATGTGGGAACACCGGACTTTCAAGAACCGGGCGCCCACCCATTACCACGGCACGCAACACCAGGGACGGCCCGCATTGCACGCGAACAGCCGCTCTGGCAGCAGCCTGATGCGGCACCGTCTGCAGTGGCCGGGAGACCGCATCGGTACGCTGCATTTTTCGTGGTTCATTGACGCGCTTCAGCCCGCTTTCGATCTGACCGACCGCGATGCCGAAGACGCCGTGGCGCGGGTGATTCTGACCTTTGACGGAGATCGCAGCCGCCTGTCGGCGCGGGACCGGGCCTTGTCGGAATTGGCGCTGCTGGTGACCGGTGAGCCGCTGCCCTACGCCACGCTGATGTATGTGTGGGACCACGAGCACCCCGAAGGCACGGTGCTGAAGCACCCGGCCACCTCACGAATCCGCATGCTGGTGGTGCGCTCGGGCACCGAAGGTCTGGGCCGGTGGCAGGACATCGACCGCGACGTCCGCGCGGATTTTGAGCATGTGTTCGGTGAGGCCCCCGTCATGCTGACCGGCCTCGGCCTGATGACAGATGCCAACAACACAGGCTTGACGGCACAGGCCTGGTTCGGCCCGGTGCGGCTGGGCACCGTGGTGGCCGCCGAACCTTGATTCACCCCATCAAAGCCCCAGGCGATCGCAAATCGCGAGCGTCGCCTCGCTTTGGTTCATGGTGTAGAAGTGCAGCCCAGGCACGCCGGCGGAGCGCAACTGGTCGCACAGGTCGGTCACCACATCCAGACCGAACGCCTTGATCGACTCAACATCATCGCCATACGCCTGCAGGCGCAGACGAATCCAGCGCGGCACTTCGGCACCGCAACTGTCGGCAAACCGCAGGATGCCGCTGGAATTGATGATGGGCATGATCCCCGGCACCACCGGGATGTCGGCGCCGCGAGCGTAGGCGTCGTCCACAAAGCGGAAATAGGCGTCGGTGTTGAAAAAGAACTGGGTGATGGCCGAATTGGCTCCCGCCCGCACCTTGGCCACGTACGCTTCAACGTCTGCGTCGGGCGATTTGGCCTGGGGGTGCATTTCCGGGTAGGCGGCAATCTCCAGATGAAAATGGTCGCCGGTCTCTGCGCGGATGAACTGGACCAGATCGGCCGCGTACCGGAACTCACCCATGGCACCGTAGCCGCTGGGCAAGTCGCCGCGCAAGGCGACCAGGCGACGCAGTCCCATGCTTTGGAACAGGGCCAGCTTTTCCCGCACCGAGTCCCGGGTGGCACCCACGCAGGTGAAATGCGACGCGCCAGTCTGACCCTCGTCCAGAATGGCCTGCACGGTTTGCAACGTGCCGTCCTGGGTGGAACCGCCCGCACCATAGGTAACGGAGCAGAACTCGGGCTGCTTGACGTACAACTTCTCACGCACAGCTCGCAGCTTGACGGCGCCTTCCGCCGTCTTGGGCGGGAAAAATTCAAAACTCAGGGGCAAGCCCATGCGAAAAACTCCCGGTTGCCATCACCACCGGTGATGGCGCTTTCAAAATAGGCGCGCAACTGGAGACCGTTTGCAGCGCAGGCCTGCGCCATCCGGGCCTCCACCTGCGCATAGCGACTGGCGTCCTTGACCAGACCGCCTTTGCCAATGTCCTCCGGCTGCAACTCAAACTGCGGCTTGACCAGCATCAGCATCTGACCAGTGGGCTTGAGCAAAGGCACCAGCGCCGGCCAGACCAGGGTCTGAGAAATGAAGGACAAATCCCCCACCACCCAATCGAAGGGTCCTGCAGCATCGGGGCCTGCGGCCGCCTGCAGACGTGCAGCAGACAGCTCGCGGGCATTGCACTTCTCGACAGCCGTCACCCTTGAATCCTGGCGCAGGCTCGGATGCAACTGCCCTTGACCCACATCGACGCCGACCACCTGGACTGCACCGTGCTGAAGCAGGCAGTCGGTGAAGCCACCGGTGCTCTTCCCCACTTCCAGACATACCGCCGCCGCCACCGACAGACCGACCGGACGCAGCGCGCCTTCCAGCTTCAGGCCACCACGCGAAACATAGCGTGACTCGGCAGCATCGGCCAGCACCAGTTCGGCGTGGGCAGGCACCTCGTCGCCATTTTTGGTGACGGAGCGCCATGCCGCATCGCCAACACCGGGCACTCGCCAGCGCAAGCCAGCGGCAATCAGCCGCTGGGCCTGCGAGCGCGACGCAGCCAGGCCGCGTTCGACGAGAAGCTGGTCGGCACGCACAACCGATCAGTAGCGGTAGGTGTCAGGCTTGTAGGGACCTTGCTTGGGCACGCCGATGTAGGCGGCCTGCTCGTCGCTCAGCTCGGTCAGCATGGCGCCAACTTTCTTGAGGTGCAGGCGCGCCACCCTTTCGTCCAGGTGCTTGGGCAGCACATAGACCTTGCCCACGTCGTAGCCCTCGGAGTGGCAGAACAGCTCGATCTGGGCGATGGTCTGGTTGGCGAAGGACGAGGACATCACGTAGGACGGATGGCCCGTGCCGCAACCGAGGTTCACCAGACGACCCTTGGCCAGCAGGATGATGCGCTTGCCGTCCGGGAAGATCACATGGTCGACCTGCGGCTTGATCTCTTCCCAGGTCAGGTCCTCGATCGACGCGACGTCGATCTCGTTGTCGAAGTGGCCGATGTTGCAGACGATGGCCTGGTCCTTCATGGCCTTCATGTGCTCGAAGGTGATGACGTCGCGGTTGCCGGTGGTGGTGACGAAGATGTCGGCCTTGTCGGCGGCCCACTCCATGGTCACGACCTTGTAGCCTTCCATCGCGGCCTGCAGCGCGTTGATCGGGTCGATCTCGGTCACCCAGACCTGGGCGCTCAGCGCGCGCAGCGCCTGCGCCGAGCCCTTGCCCACGTCGCCGTAGCCGCACACCACCGCGATCTTGCCGGCGATCATCACGTCGG
>JACCDV010153301.1_pt1 | contig 15660 bp, 16 predicted proteins | sample 7446131 | NCBI WGS metagenome assembly JACCDV01 (sample SAMN15323448, study PRJNA562643) | freshwater metagenome | isolation source: river surface water | place: USA:Blue River Watershed | collected 2017-08-17 | reverse complement strand
TGGCGCGCGCACCCGGTTGTACCCGTTCACACAAGCGGTGAGCAAACAGCTCATGCCGGTGTACGACAAGCCCATGGTGTATTACCCACTCACCACCTTGATGCTCAGCGGTATCAAGGATGTACTGGTCATATCCACCCCGCAAGACACCCCGCGCTTTGCCGAGCTGTTGGGTGATGGCAGCCAATGGGGCATGAGCATTCACTACGCCGTTCAACCCAGCCCGGACGGGCTGGCGCAGGCCTTCATCATCGGAAAAAACTTTGTGGGTAACGACCCGAGCGCTTTGGTGCTGGGGGACAACATCTTTTATGGTCATGACCTGGTCAAGCTTTTGGACAGCGCTCACCAGCGCAACAGTGGCGCCAGTGTGTTTGCCTACCATGTGCATGACCCGGAGCGTTATGGTGTGGTTGACTTTGACGACCACCAGCGCGCTCTGAGCATCGAAGAAAAACCCAAGACGCCCAAAAGCAACTATGCCGTCACGGGCCTGTATTTTTATGACCAGCAGGTTTGCGACATAGCGGCGGACATCAAGCCTTCGCCCCGCGGCGAGCTGGAAATCACCGACGTCAACAAGCGCTATCTTCAAATGGGGCAACTCAACGTCGAGATCATGGGCCGGGGCTACGCCTGGCTGGACACCGGCACGCACGACAGCCTACTTGAGGCCGCGGGATTTATTGCCACGCTGCAAAAGCGCCAGGGCCTGATGGTGGCCTGCCCCGAAGAAATCGCCTTTCACCAAGGCTGGATTAAGGCCGAGCAACTGGCCAAGTTGGCCGACCTTCTCAAGAAAAACGGATACGGTCAATACCTGCTGAACTTACTCAAGTAAAGATGCCTTACACCGTTACCCCCACCGCCATACCCGACGTCCTGATTCTTGAACCCCAAGTCTTTGGCGACAGCCGGGGCTTTTTCTTTGAATCCTTCAACGCGCAGGACTTTGCCAAAGTCACCGGCCTGGACGTGAACTTTGTGCAAGACAATCACAGCCGCAGTGCCAAAGGCGTGCTGCGCGGCCTGCACTACCAGCTGCAGCAAGCACAGGGCAAGCTGGTGCGCGTAGTGCGCGGCGCTGTGTTTGACGTGGCTGTGGACATCCGCAAAAGCTCACCGACCTTTGGCCAATGGGTGGGCTGCGAACTGAGCGAAGACAACCACCGCCAGTTTTGGCTGCCCGCCGGCTTTGCCCACGGCTTTGTAGTGCTGAGCGAAACGGCCGACTTTTTGTACAAAACAACCGACTACTACGCCCCCGCACACGAGCGCTGTATCGCCTGGAACGATCCGGCGATCGGCATCGTCTGGCCCGAAGGCCTGACGCCGCAGTTGTCGGCCAAAGACCAGGCCGGGCTGAGTCTGGCGCAGGCAGAGGTGTTCGCCTCATGATACTCATTCAAAACGCCGCCTACCTGGCATGGTCAGACACCAAGGCCAGATACAAGAAAAGCGTGATCGGCCCGTTTTGGCCGACGCTGACCAACGTCTTTGGAGTTCTGGGGTTGGGCCTGGTCTGGGGCCATCTGCTCAACCAAGACATGGATACCTTCATTCCCCAGCTGACCGTTGGGCTGATAACTTGGCAGTTGATCGCTGGCGTGCTGAGTGATGGACCCGGAACTTTCAGCCGGCAAGCAGGAATGATCCGAAACGTGGACATTCCATATTGGTTTTTTGCTGTGCGCGCACTGGCCAAACATCTGATCAACCTAATGCACAATGCAGTTATCGTCGTTGCGGTCATGCTGTACTACCAAGTGCCGTTGACTGAAAACACTTGGTTGGTTTTGCCAGGGCTGCTGTTGGTTGTGCTTAACCTGTATTGGTTACTGCATGGCCTGGGCTTGGCGGGCGCTCGGTTCAAGGACATTGAGTTGCTTGTCATCAGCGTTGTACCTATGCTTTTTTTCATTAGCCCAGTGATTTACAGAGCCGATCGACTGCCACCTGGTTTGAATGTGGTCTGGTTGAACCCATTCAGCTACATGATTGAAGCCATCCGAACTCCATTGTTGGGGGCCACTCCACCAGCTCAAACTTGGCTCATTCTGCTGGCCATGCTGGTTGTGGGTGGAAGCCTGACATGGCTTTATCAGCGGACCAAAGGCAAGAGTCTCGCATTCTGGGTGTAAGCGCATGGCCAGAATAGAATTTGAAAACGTCACTCTGCGCTACCCGATTTATGGCAGCCACGGTATGTCCTTGCGCAGCCACCTGATGCGTGTGGCTACGGGCGGCAACATTGAAAAAGACAGCCGCACCACTGTAGTTACGGCACTCAAAGATGTGAGTTTCAGTCTGAAAGACGGTGATGCTGTTGGTCTGATTGGCCATAACGGCGCAGGTAAAAGCACCCTATTGCGCGCCATGGCAGGCATCTATCCGCCAAGCCAAGGCAAAGTCATTCGACAAGGGAAAACGGCAACTGTTTTGGAAATAGGGGCTGGCTTGGACCCTGAACTGTCGGGTTACGACAACATTATCAATTTGGGGATGATGATGGGCCTGAGCTACCGCGAAGCCAAAGCTCTTACCCCAGATATTGAAGAATTCACCGAGCTTGGTGACTTTTTGCAGTTGCCTGTGCGCACTTACTCGTCGGGCATGACTATGCGGCTCATGTTTGCTGTTGCAACATCCGTTACCCCAGAAATATTGCTGTTGGACGAGATGTTTTCTACGGGTGACGCCGGCTTTCAGGAAAAAAGCCAAGCTCGTATTCATAGAATCATCGATAATGCGAAAATCTTTGTGTTCGCATCGCATGACATGAGTCTCATCAAGACGTATTGCAACAAGATTTTTTCATTAACACATGGGATTGTTAGTGAGTTGAGTGCAAGTGAAATATGAATTTTTGAACTGAAGGATGGACAATGGATTTTATAAATATTGAAAATTTCAAAAAATCTTTCTCTCAATTTAAAGGCAAGTCGCCGTTTGACCATTGTGTGATTGATGACTTCTTCCTGCCTGGTGTTGCTGAAAAGCTGGAGGCTGAATTTATTGATTATGAAAATCCAAAATGGTATTACTATAAAAATGCCATCGAAGATAAAAAAGCACTGAATGATTGGAATCAATTCCCAATCACAACTTATAAAGTGTTCTGCGAGCTGATGTCGCGTGAGTTTGTTGAAGTGCTCGCGGAAGGTATGGGAGTTAATATTTATGTTGATCATGGCCTGCATGGCGGTGGATGGCATATGCACGGCCCGGGCGGCAACCTAAATCCACATCTTGATTACAGTATCCATCCTAAAATGAGTTTGCTAAGGAAGCTAAATATTATCATGTACGTTTCATCAGAGTTGAAGCCCGAACATGGTGGGCACCTTGGTCTTTGGACTCATTCCAATGAACAAAATGGTCCAGAAAAATTGATTGAAGAAATCGAGCCAAAGTTTAATCGCGCAGCGATTTTTGATACTACTCAAAATAGTTGGCATGGCATGTCTCGACCATTGACTCAACCAAGTGGTATTTATAGGAAATCGCTTGCAATATATTATCTGACGGAGCCTGATGAAGGTGTGGATTCTCGAGAACGTGCCTTATTTGCGCCGCGTGAAGAACAAAAGGGTGATCGTGAAATATCCGATCTAATCAAAATGCGGTCAGATTCAAAAAATTACCATAAGGCGTATAAAAAATGAATTCATCCTTAACATTGATTTAAAAAAGTAACTGGGTTGGAGAAAATCTTAGATAATTATCAGCCTAATTGATAAAATGGTAATGCTGGTGTATGGCGCCTAGCCAACTCTCCTGCTCAAGCTAAGGAAAATCTGCTAAAGTCATCCCAATAGCGGGCTGATCTATCAAAGGTATGGCATGAAAAGCCATTCAAAAATAGCTCAATTACTAAATAACCTATATCAAACACTTATATTAAATTTTATATGAATAAAAATCAATGATTTATAATAACCTCATGCCCATTTTTAAAATTTTATAAACAAAATAGAATATTTATGAAAATATTTGTTAAAAAAATTGTAAGAAAAATCTCAATCATAATTATTAAATTAATCTATGACATTTGGTCTTGGATGGTTTATTTTTTTAGACCAGAAAAGGATGATTTATTATCTGAATTTTGCTTGGATGATAGGGGGGGGGTTTATTTTATTTGTGCCATATGGCAAAAAAAATTGTGCCCAAATTTCTTTTCAGCCTTGGAAGTGCTTTCGGGGAGAGAAGTGAATGTATTGGTGATTAATAATAGCAGGATGAACTCCTCTGATATTAATAAAATACTGGATTTGAGGGTGAAATACATAGAGCGAACGCCCGGAAATGGTAGGGATATTGCCGCATATAAGTTAGGGGTTAATATAATTTACAAAAACTTTGCCAACAGGCGGGAATTAATAAGCAGAGTTGTCTTTATGAATGACTCTATTCTTGTTGTTGCTTCGAGATTTTCTAGGTTTTTGGATTTAATTGACTATCATGCGAAACGAGAAGAGGTGATTGGCGTCACGGAAACCGAGCAGTTTCATTATCATATATCGTCATGGTTCTTTTCTGTCAGTTCGGATGTCTTTTTTTCCCGGGATTTTATTAGATTTTGGAAAAAATATACACCGTTACAGAATAGACGGCATTCGATAAGGCGCGGTGAGGTGGCTTTGACTGGGATTTACAAGAAAATTGGTATTTCTCCGCATATTGTTTTCAACAATAATTTAATACTTGAAAAAATTGATGAGATTGGTGCTGCTAATTTTATGCCTCTCCTTAGGCCTATTGTCTTTGATTATTATCTTAAATTTAGATCTGAAATTTCAAAAAATTTTCTAACCTCTGAGGAAATTCTATCGGCGCAGAAAATTTTTTTGACTAAGATGACCAAAGATGATAATCAAACTTCATTTTGGAATATTTTCTTGTTGAAGCATATGGACTTCCCATTTATAAAAAAAGATTTATACGTGCATGAGCGATATGACTTGACCCAATTTAGGCGAATACTTGATGATATGTTGAATTCTGGTGATTTAAATCAGTCCGATTATAATTTCATGAAATCTGTTATTTTGGGAAAAATGCAAGTGTCCGAGTCTGGGTTGTTGAAGCGGCTAAAATATGCAGCCAGCGTCATTTAGTAAGTTTTATTAAAAGCATAAAACTATTTGAAAATTTGCAAATAATTTTAATTTATTGGTTTTTCTTTAAAAGTATTTCGGCGATTGAACTGCTGTAATACATGTTATGGGCTGCTGCCGGTTTCGATGACACCTTATTAAGGCGGAAGATAAAACTAGAGGTGGCAAATGGTCACGAGAAGAAAATTCAGCCGGGAGTTCAAGTGTGAGGCTGTGAAACTGGTCATGCAGCGCGGGGTATCGATCTCTCGGGCTGCCAAGGACCTGGATGTTCATGAGAACGTCCTGCGCAAATGGGTGCGAGAGCTGCGCGAGGCGCCACAAGAGGCGTTTCCTGGTCAGGGCAAGCAAAGGTGAAAGACGCTGGGCTTCGCAACAGCTGCCGATACACTGGCAGCTAGTGTGTTGCTTTGACCGGTTGAACGCACGGCGGCCTTTTTTGAGATGTCGCGCTCCTCTGTCACCCGCTTGAGTTCAGCCTTCAGGCGCCGCAGCATCTCGGTCTGGGAAAGTTGCTCCTGCCTTTGACCTGGGGGCAATTGCTGCTCCTTCATCCACTTGTACAGGCTATGGGTGCTGACCCCAAGGCGGGCAGAAACCTCTGCCACAGGGGAACCCCGCTCGACGATCTGGCGAACCGCTTCAATCTTGAATTCTTCCGGAAATAGCTTTTGACTCATGGCACCTCCTATTAGGCCTCAGGTTTGAGGCTCAGAGGTGTCTACAGATTCCGGGTCGATTCAAACACCAATTGATGCTTACGCACTAGCAGTCTGACCTGTGCAGTTTCCGCTGGGTCAATACATGTCTATCGTCTAGGGAAGACTATGATTAAAAAATTATATTTATGTGTTGATCTCGACGAGACTCTAATCCGTACCGATATGTTGCATGAGTCAGCCTTTGGCTTGCTCAGAACATCACCCCTGTCTGTTGCGAAATTGCCTTGGATTTTACTCACCCAAGGTAAGGCTGAACTCAAGCAGTGGATTGCCAAGCGAGTTGAATTTGATGCATCGGTTTTGCCCTACAACCAGGACTTCGTTCAGTGGTTGCGAGAGCAGCATGCATTGGGCCGACGTTTGATTCTTTGCACGGCGTCTGATCGGTCAATCGCAGAGCCAATTGCTAAGCATTTCGGTTTTTTTGATGAGGTCATGGCCAGTGATGGCACCATCAATCTGGAAGGGCGACACAAAGCAAAAGCCTTGGTCGAGAGGTTTGGCGATAAGGGCTTTGACTACGCAGGTAATTCAACCCCTGACCTTGAGATATGGCGTTATGCACGCAAAGCCGTTGTGGTCAATGCGTCCAGTCAATTGCTCAGTGATGTGACCGCCTTCACTGAAGTGGAAGCAGTATTCGAGGGCCTTAACTCCGAATTCACCGTGTGGGCCAAAGCGATGCGTATTCATCAATGGCTTAAAAATGCCTTGCTGTTTGTGCCTTTGTTGGCAGCACACCGCTTGGCAGATAGCGATGCGTGGATGTCGTTGTTTTGGGCATTTGTGGCGTTCAGTTTGTGTGCTTCATCGGTCTACATTGCCAATGATCTGCTCGACCTTGAAAGTGATCGTCAACATCCGCGCAAGCGCAAACGGCCATTTGCATCCGGCGCAGTGCCAGTTTGGAAAGGGGCCGTCACAGGCCCTTTGCTTTTCATACTCAGCTGTTTGGTTGGATCCTATGTGGGTACAGCTTTTCTACAGTGGCTTCTGCTCTATTTTTTATTCACTTGTATTTACTCAGTTAAGCTCAAGCAGTTGGTGCTGGTTGATTGCATGACCTTGGCCATTCTTTACACCTTGCGCATCGTGGCTGGTGCTGCAGCAGTGGCTAGCGCCATGTCGTTTTGGTTGCTGGCATTCTCTGTCTTTTTGTTCCTTTCCCTAGCCTTTATCAAGCGGTTTGCCGAGCTGCAAGTTCAACTGCTCAATGGAAAGCACAAGGCGCATGGGCGTGGTTACTTCACCGACGATGCGCCTTTCATTCAAATGTTGGGCATTGCTTCGGGTTTCATGTCTGTGCTGGTGTTGGCGCTGTATCTGAACAGCCCAGAGGTTCAGCGTTTGTATGCCCAGCCCGAATGGGTTTGGGGCAATGTTCCGGTCATGGTGTTTTGGGTCAGCTGGTTGTGGTTGCGCGCCCACCGCGGCGAGATGCACGATGACCCGCTGATCTTTGCCGTCAAAGACAAGGTCAGTTTGCTTGCAGGTGGATTTTTTGCTGCTTTCATGTTGCTCGGGGCTCTCCACCTATGACGACACGGGTATCGTCGTGGGGGCGGCTTGCATCACCTGAGCATCAGGTGATAGCCCTGACTCAAACAGACAAGCTCCGCGTTGTGGACGGGGTCAATGGATTGCCCTTCGGCAATGGTCGCAGCTATGGCGATGTTTGCCTGAACCCCGATGGCGTTTTGTGGACGACACGGAGTTTGGATCGCTTCATAGCCTTTGATCCCGAGCTTGGTTTGCTCACTTGTGAAGCTGGCGTATTGTTGCGAGACATCCAACGGACGATGGTGCCCCAGGGCTGGATGTTGCCCGTCACACCGGGCACGCAGCTAGTGACGGTAGGGGGCGCTATTGCCAACGACATTCATGGCAAAAATCACCATGTATTTGGCTCGTTTGGCGACCACATCAAAAGTTTGCGATTGCTTCGCACAGATGGCGAAGTGATTGTCTGCGGTCCGGGTCAGCATGACCAGTGGTTTAAGGCCACTGTGGGCGGTATGGGTTTGACGGGGGTGGTGACACAAGCCACCCTGCAATTGCGCCCCATACAAGGCCCATGGCTAGAAGCTGAAAACGTACCGTTTCAGCATCTGTCTGAATTCTTTCAGTTGGCAGACGATTCAGAGGCTGGATGGGAGCATACGGTGTCTTGGATTGATTGCCTCAACAGACAGGGCCGCGGTGTATTCATGCGTGGCAACCATGTCGCGGCGCAGACTGGACCGCAGCCATCGAAGGGGGGTATCGCTGTGCCTGTAGTGCCCCCCATTTCCATGGTCAACAAGCTCAGTTTGCGCCCGTTCAATCTCGCTTACTACCAGTTGCAAGCATGTAAACGGCAAAAAACCTTGGTTCATTACGAGCCGTTTTTTCATCCGCTCGACGATGTCCATCAGTGGAATCGGATTTATGGGCCAAAAGGCTTCTATCAGTACCAAAGCGTTGTCCCGCGAAAACTCGGGCATGACGCGGTTGCCTCCATGCTGAAAACCATTGCTACTGCAGGTGAGGGCTCGTTTTTAGCGGTGCTCAAAACATTTGGCGATCGCCAGTCTGTGGGCATGATGAGTTTTCCGATGCCCGGTGTGACCTTGGCTTTGGACTTTCCGAATAAGGGAGAAAAAACCCTTGCCCTTCTGCAAAGCCTAGATGACATCGTGCGTGATGCCGGCGGGCGCATTTATGCGGCCAAAGACGCACGGATGCCCAGGGAGCTGTTTGAGTCGGGTTATCCGAAACTGACTGAATTTTTGAAATACCGCGATCCGGGCATCAGTTCAGCCATGTCGCGTCGATTGATGGAAAGTTAAAAGTGGTTCATACAATCGTCATCGTAGGCGCTACGTCGGCCATGGCAGAGCATTGCGCACGCTTGTGGGTGCTTGAGTCACCCAAAAGCATGGTGTTGTTGGGGCGCGATCAAGTTAGAACAGAGTGTGTCGCCCAGGATCTGCGCATTCGAAGTCCCTTGTCGCGCATCGTGGTTAATACAACAGACTTCATGGACCCAGCGAAGATTCGTGAGTGGGTTGATCAGGTCTGTGCAGACATCGTGCCAGACATCGTTTTGATTGCTCATGGGGCATTGCCTGATCAAAAAGAATGTCAGCAAGATTTGCTTCAAAACCAAGAGGTATTCCAACTCAATGGCATTTCGCCAGTGTTGTTTGCGGAGGCTTTCGTCGGGCACATGGAAAAAGCCGACAAAGGCACGCTAGCCATTATTGGCTCGGTAGCCGGTGACAGAGGTCGCAAGTCCAATTATGTTTACGGCGCAGCTAAAGGCTTGGTGACCCGTTATTCGCAAGGTCTGCAGCACAGGTTGGCCAATACAAATGTACATGTGGTGCTGGTCAAGCCAGGCCCTACAGACACGCCGATGACGGCGGCGCTGAAAGGCCAGGGGCCAAAGTTGGCGGATGTGACAGCCGTTGCCAGCATCATAGTGAAGGGAATTGATAAGGCCAAGCCTGTCGTTTATGCGCCAGCAAAGTGGGCTGTGATCATGATGGTGATCAGGCATTTGCCGCGATTCGTTTTCAACAAGATGGATATTTGAAGTGGCTGAGATGACAGAAGACAGAAAAAGCAAACTGTTTTTGCTGGCCGCGGTCGTCTTCGTCGCTCTGGCGATCACTGGGGGTATTCGCGGGTATTCGCCGGTTCCATTTGGGGATATGTGGGACGGTTATTTGGGGTTCTTCACTAAGGTGATGTCAGGTGATGTGTTCGCTTGGTGGGCGCAGCACAATGAGCATCGCATTGTATTGGCACGTGTTTTCTTTTGGTTGGATCTCGTACTTTTTTCGGGGCGTGGGTGGTTTTTGATTGTGGTCAATTATGTACTGCAGGCGATGGTCTGCATGTTGTTTTGGACCATTTGGAAAGAAAGCAAAAATGATAAGCAAAACTGGATAGGCTATTTTTTAATTGCTTGGCTTTTTTGGTGGATACAGAAAAACAATCTTGAATGGGGATTTCAAAGTCAATTTATTTTAGCTCAATTTTTGCCATTGGCAGCGTTCTATTTCTTGCATCGTGCATGTCATAGTAGAACGGATTACGACAAATGGTTCGTGCTGGCCGTGGTGCTCGGGGTCTTGTCGATTGGGAGTATGGCTAACGGTGTATTGGCGTTACCTATCATGACGTTGTATGCCGTATTGACACGTATGGGGCTGCGACGCATTGTTATTCTTTCCGTTTTATTTTTACTCACGCTTGTTGCTTATTTTTATGGCTATGTTGCACCAGCAGGGCATGGCAGTCTTGGGGAGGCCCTGCGCACCAATCCATTGGGATTGATGCATTATGTTGTTGTGTATGTAGGTGGCGCATTTTCATTTGGCGATTCACATATTGGTTTATGGTCGGCAACCATTGCAGGTTTTTTCCTTATCAGTAGTTCGGTATTTTTTGCTTTGAAGGCCTTGGCTAGACCGCGCCAAGAAACACTACGACTCGTGTTGGTAGCATTTATTCTCTACATTGGCGGCACGGCATTGGGGACTGCAGGTGGACGCCTGATTTTTGGTATTGATCAAGCTTTGGCAAGTCGATATATGACACCATCATTGATGGCGTGGGCCTCGCTGCTGATTTTGTATTTGCCTCAGATCAATTCCTTGCGCTTGACTGCGCAAAATAAATTGTGGGTGTGGTTTGCCGTCCTGTTGTTGCTAATGCTGCCCAAACAACTGGAGTCCCTTGGATCAAAGAAGCACAGAATCTTTGATCGCCAACTTGCTGCCTTGGCAGTTGAGATGGGTGTGAAGGATGAGGTTCAGATCAAGCATGTGTTCCCATCGGTGCCTTGGATTATGTCGATAGCCGAAAAACCGATAGTTGAAAATTGGTCTATTTTTGGCTTGGTGCCCATCAAGGATCAGCATGAGCTTTTGCGCACTAACTTGAAAGTGGGGAATGCCGCAGAGACTTGCAAAGGTGCGATTGATGAGGTTTCAATAATAGAAGGCGACTCGCAATACTTGAAGCTCAGGGGGTGGATTTTTGACCCTGACCAAAACAAGGTGCCTGCTTATGCTTTGCTTGTGGATGGCGTAGGAGGCGTTTACGGTGTTGTATTGACGGGGGATGATCGAAGAGATGTTGCCGAAGCCATCAGCAGTCATGCTAGGTATTCAGGTGCCAAAGGCTATCTGTTGGCGGATGCACAACTTACTGCATTGAAAATTTATGTTCCAGAAAGCGCTTGTTTGGCGTCTGTTGCCATCAAACAGCCTTGATGAGTGCTGGATCGGGTTTGAGCTTAATTGTTGTGTAATGATCTTACAGACTTATGAATAACAAAATTATTCTGCCTGGCGGTGCTGGCCTCGTCGGGCAAAACTTAGTCGCTCGCCTCAAGGCGAAGGGTTACACCCAAATTGTTGTACTCGATAAGCATCGCGCCAATCTGGCAGTCCTGCGTCAAGTCCAGCCAGACATAGTAGCGGAGTATGCAGACTTGGCAGAACCTGGCGACTGGACGCGGCATTTTGAAGGTGCAGATGTTGTGGTCATGCTGCAGGCGCAGATAGGTGGCAATGATTACGACGAATTTGTTCGAAACAATGTCGATTCGTCGCGTTTAGTGTTGGATGCCATCAAGCTCCATGAGGTACCCTATCTCGTCCACATCAGCTCATCGGTGGTGGAGTCTGTGGCAGATGACTTCTACACAAAGACCAAGATCGCGCAAGAGCAGTTGGTCCTGGCCAGCGGAATTGCTTGCCCAGTTTTGCGGCCCACTTTGATGTTTGGCTGGTTTGATCGCAAGCATTTGGGCTGGTTGTCGCGTTTCATGCAAAAGGTGCCGGTATTCCCGATTCCTGGTCATGGGCGGTACATGCGGCAGCCCCTGTATGTTGGCGACTTTTGCAATGTGATCATCAGTTGCATTGAGAAAAGTGTGCGCGATGGAATCTACAACATCACTGGTCACGAGAAGGTCGATTACATCGATATCATCCGTGAAATCAAACGTTCAACAAGGTGCAAAACACCGATCGTGCGCATTCCGTATGGATTGTTTTATGCATTGATCTGGGTTTGGGGGCTGTTTGACAAAAATCCGCCCTTCACGACTCAACAACTACAGGCGCTGATTGCCAAAGATGAGTTTGAGGTGATCGACTGGCCGGGCATCTTCAATGTGCCCTGCACCTCATTCAAGGATGCCATTGACGAAACGTTCAATGACCCGCGCTACAGCAGCGTGGTGATGGAGTTCTGATCTTGAAAAAACGTATTGCAGTTCTGGGTGCTGGCCCGATGGGCTTGGCCGTGGCTTATCAACTAGCCAAAGATGGTCATGAGCCTGTTGTCTTTGAGGCCGATGACCGTGTGGGTGGAATGACTGCTACGTTTGACTTCAATGGTCTGGAGATTGAGCGCTACTACCACTTTCATTGCATTTCGGACCATGCATTCTTGGCTATGCTCGATGAACTGAACATTGCGCACAAGTTACATTGGGTTGAAACCAAGATGGGTTATTGGTATCAAAACAAGTTGCAGGCTTGGGGCAATCCTCTGGCGCTGCTGTCGTTCAAGGGCTTGGGTTGGGTGGCCAAGTTCCGCTATGGCTTGCACGCCTTCTTGTCGACCAAGCGCAATAACTGGCAACCACTAGACCATTTGGAAGCCAGCGCGTGGATTCGACGCTGGGTAGGAGCCGAAGCTTACGAGGTGTTGTGGCGCCGGTTGTTCGACTACAAGTTTTATGACCATGTGGGCAACTTGTCGGCCGCCTGGATTTGGAGCCGCATACGTCGTATTGGGCGTTCGCGCTACAGCTTGTTCAAAGAGAAGCTGGGCTATTTGGAGGGTGGCTCCAAGACCTTGCTCAATGCCATGAAAGCAGCCATTGAGGCCCACGGAGGCGAATTCCGTTTGAAGTGCCCAGTGAGCAAGGTGGCGATATCCAATGGCCAAGTGGTGGGGGTCGAAGCCATGGGGCAGCTGGAGGCTTTTGACAAGGTCATCAGTACCATACCGCTGCCCTATGTGCCGCGCGTCATGCCAGACTTGCCAGCCGATGTATTGAACAAGTTCAAGGCACTCAAGAACATTGCGGTGGTGTGCGTGATCGCCAAACTCACCAAGCCATTGACAGAAAATTTCTGGCTGAACACCAATGACCCCGACATGGACATTCCGGGCTTGGTCGAGTACACCAATCTGCAACCTCTGGATAAACACATTGTGTATGTGCCGTTTTACATGCCTGGTGAGCATCCAAAGTTTGCAGATGCTGATGAGGTGTTCATCCAGAAGGTCAAGCGGTATCTGCAGAAGATCAATCCCTCGATTGCAGACGAAGACTTCCTGGATATCCGTGCAAGCCGCTATCGCTACGCGCAGCCGATTTGTGATCCTGGTTATCTGGACAAGCTGCCTCCCGTGGCGCTTCCGGTGAAGGGTTTGTGGGTTGCGGACACTTCGTATTACTACCCTGAGGACCGAGGCATTTCGGAAAGCATCGGATTTGGCCGTCAGATGGCCAAGGATGCAGTGTTGTGATTCAACAGTTTCTGTCCAGGCAGTTCATCCTGTTTTTGATCACGGGTGGTACGGCTGCTCTGGTCAATTTTGGTTCGCGCATTGTCTACAACCAGTGGGTATCATTTTCGGTGGCCATTGTGTTGGCGTACCTGACGGGCATGGCCACTGCGTTTTTGCTGGCTCGCTGGTTGGTTTTCAAGCAAAGCCAGCAAACCTTTGCACGTTCGGCAGTCTTGTTTTGTGCCGTGAACGTGTTGGCTGTGCTCCAGACATGGCTGATCAGCATGGGCTTGGCTTTTTATGCTTTGCCCTACTGGGGCATCACCCGTTTTGTGTCCGAAATAGCCCATGCTGTTGGGGTGGTTGTACCTGTGTTCACCAGTTATCTGGGGCACAAGCATCTCTCATTTCGCTAGACCTCAATGAAGCTTGACAAAGTGGTTGGGGGCTACGGCTTGATCATTGCGATTTACATTGCGATGCTTTTGCTTGTTGATACCCAAAAAGGGTTTTTTGAGTACGCGCCGATGGCGTTGGCTCAATTGCCCGTGCTGATGGCCCTGGCCTTGGTCTCTTATGCGCTGCGGTACTTGCGCTGGTTTCTGCTTTTGCGATGGACTGACCATGTCATGCCTTTGTGGCAAGGCTGGTTGGCTTATCTGTCGGGCTTCGCCTTTACGGCCACACCGGGCAAGGTGGGGGAGCTGGTGAGGATCCGCTACTTTGGTCGCTTGAATGCAGATGCCAGCCTTGTGATGTCGGCCTTTGTGTTCGAGCGTGCACTCGATCTGGTGGTGGTTCTGTGTCTGGCATCGCTGTGGGTGGTTGATCAGCAGATGTTGGTTATGGCGGCTTCGTTTGTGTGTCTATTTTTGCTGGCCTTGGGTTTGGTGATGTTTCACCCTGGCTGGCTAGGTGCATTGGCTTCATTTTTTGCGGCCAAGGGGTGGCTGCGGTTAGCGCGGTTGTTGCGCCTTGTGACTGAAGGCTTGATGGGTTGCAGGGTATGGTTAAAACCCTGGCCTTTGCTGGTGAGTTTCTTGCTGGGTGTTGGTGCGTGGTCCATCACGGCGTTGGCATTTGTTTATTTGCTGAACGCACTGAAGCTTGGCGTGCCCTTGTTGGCTGCTTTTTCGGCATATCCCTTGGCCATGCTGGCTGGGGCTGCCTCCATGTTGCCTGGTGGGGTCGGTTCAACTGAGGCCGCAATTGTGGTGCAGCTGCAATGGCATGGCGTCCCTTTTGCCACGGCATTGCTGGCTGCGGTGGTGGTTCGGGTGGGGACGATGTGGTTTTCTGTGGTTTGTGGATTGGCAGCCATTTTGATTCAAGAAATTCAATGGACTCGCCGGGTGGCGGAACGATGACAGACCAAGTCATGAAAATTCACGCCATTGTGGTCACGTACAACCCTGAGTTGGATGTGCTGAGTCGTGAGCTTGAACTTGTCATTCCCCAGGTTGACAAAATTTGGCTGGTCGACAACGCGTCCTCTTCGTCATTGGCCACATGGGTCGATGACTTGGGGCTGCATGCCAAACTGGAATTGGTGCGAATGCCGTCCAATCTGGGTCTAGGGGCAGCACAAAATGCAGGCATCCAATTAGCCTGTTCTGCAGGCGCCACCCATGCTTTGATCCTTGACCAGGACAGCCAGCCCATGCCCGACATGGTTGATCGCTTGTTGGCGGCATCTGATCAATTGCAGTCTTCCGGTGTGCCAGTGGCGGCTGTTGCTCCTGTGTATGCAGATTCCGCCACGGGGCCAGCATCGGGTTTTGTGCGTTTGGGCTGGCTCGACTTTAAAAAACAAACGGTCTTGCCTGGCCAGGATGTGGTGGAGGCAGACTTTGTCATTTCTTCGGGCTCTTTGATTCCAGTCAGCGTGCTCGATGACATTGGCCCCATGGACGAGAGTTTGTTCATTGACCATGTGGACACCGAGTGGTGTTTGCGTGCGCAGTCCAAGGGGTACAAGCTGTTTGGCGTGGCTGGGGCCCGAATGGTGCACACGCTGGGTGATCGGCGCGCGCGCATCTGGTTTTTGCGCTGGCGCAATGTGCCTTATCACGCCCCATTTCGCTATTACTACATCTTACGCAACAGCCTGTTGATGCAGCGGCGGCTCTACATGCCGCTCAAGTGGCGGGTAGCCGAGGCACTGCGGTGCCTGAGGGTACTCGTTTTTTATGGGCTGTTTGCTCCTCGACGTGGTGAATGCCTGCGCATGATGTTCAAGGGGCTCTGGCATGGTGTGCGGGGAATTTCTGGTCCGCTCAGGTCGTGACGGGATC
>JACCDV010765393.1_pt1 | contig 15669 bp, 12 predicted proteins | sample 7446131 | NCBI WGS metagenome assembly JACCDV01 (sample SAMN15323448, study PRJNA562643) | freshwater metagenome | isolation source: river surface water | place: USA:Blue River Watershed | collected 2017-08-17 | reverse complement strand
GGCCAAGAAGGCTGCGGCCCCGAAGGCCGAAGGCGAGGAGAAGCCCAAGAAGAAGGCCGCTCCCAAGAAGGAAAAGAAGAGCGAGGAATAATCCCGAGCTTCAACCAATCAACGAAAAGCCCCGGAGCAATCCGGGGCTTTTTTCGTTAAACCTTCCCTTCGTCATCCCGGGGAACTAGCGTGCCGCCAAGCCAATTAACCATCTCCATGGATCCAAAAAATCACCCCAATCCCCTCATCTCATGCATCCAGTTGCTGGCGATCCTGATGCTGTTGATCGCCATCTTCCCGATGACCCCGGACTACTACAGTTTCCTTCGCTGTTGCGTCGTGATCGCCTGCCTCGCAACGATCTATGATTCCAGATATTGGTCCGTCACCCCGCTTCTCAAAGGGGTCGCTCTCGGCGGATTTGCGCTTCTGGCACTTCTTTTCAATCCGGTCTTCCTCTGCACCTTTTACAGATCCACTTGGGGCTTCATCGATCTCGTGGCCGTGGCCGCCCTGATCTGGGCATTTTTCGGGAGCCGCCAGGGGGTTATTAAGGATGGGGCTGACGAGTAGAGCCGAGTAATACACTCTGATTAGGTCTTAATTCTGACCGGGGGAGTTGGAGTCGAGGATCGGCATATCGCGACCAAAACCGTGGTCTACCCGCATATTTTCCATTAACGGCTTGATGTGTATCGCTTGTCTGATACCAAAGGACAATGATGCCCCCCCGCTTCATCCTTGGATTTCTGGCCTGCGTATTGGGCGGGATGATGGCCGGGTGTGCCTCCCAATCACATAAGGACTCCTTTGGGATTCCCGAGCGCTACAGGCTTCACAAGCAAAACCTGGCGGACATGAATCGGTTGGATGCCGCTTACCTCAGATCCTGCGGGGTTAAAGTCCAAAAGGTAGACACGCGATCGGGTTACATTGAGGCAAAGGGTCCTGCTAGTGTTGCCAACATCAATTACGCCCACCAACGCCAATGCGTCAGCCCGTATATTTCTGAGAATTTCACCCTATTGCACACCAACATCCCCTCGGCAAGCGTGACCTCTTTTTGGTCCGGTCGCGAGTAACGGGGAGGAAAACAGATAGTTCATCCATGCTGCCAAATTTTTTCGGCCCTAAACTCCTCATTCGCAACATTCTGGCGGGAAAGGATACCGTCATCTCGGAATTCCCCGCTTTTGTGGGCGGCACGGGTGCTCATTTCGAGGTGGAGCAGAGTGATCGGGCTCTTCTGGAAATCACGGAAGAGGATAAACATTTGACTGTGACTGCCCTTGGGGAGCCAATGATAGCGGGGGGGGTGCTACGCCAGTCATCGGATATTGAGGAGAACGATCAACTCATGATCGCCATCGGGGGACACCTGCTTCTGCTGGCATCCACTAAGCACGCCAATGAAATTCAAAAAAAATGGAAGAAAGATGCCTGGAGGATTGTTGATCAGGAAGGAAGTCTCCTGGCTGGTCCGTTCAGGTTGGCGGCATCGGAAAAATTTGTTCCCAAGGCGTATGCCGAGTACGGGAATGCCATCTTTCATCATACGGGATGCACCTCGGGGATGTATCTCGGATCCGTCATGGAATTTTTTGGATTTACCGAACTTCCGGAGTCAGTTCCAGAGAGATTAACTGAGTCATCGGGTGTTGCCAAAAACTCGGGCATGGCGCCCGTCATTGTTGCCACAGACAAAGGAAAATATACCTGTCCCTACTGCTGGCTGCGATTTAACCGGGGCGATGTGATGCATGTGGCCGTGCACAAGTCCCTGCAAGGCGACAATCTCCTCGGGGAGGAAAAAATGCTGCGGTTTTTTGCCAGCTCCTTCAACGACAAGGGGCAGGCCATGGATGCCATGGGATCACCCTGCGCCGATGTGGCCTGCCCGCATTGTCATTGGAAGCTGCCGCCTGGCTTTCTGGACCTGAATCCCAAGATCCTCTCCATTGTCGGGGCTCCCTCCTCAGGAAAATCCTATTACCTGAGCGTCCTGGTAAAGATGTTGGAGCAGAAACTCTACACGAGCTTTGGGACTGCCTTCTACGATGCTGATCCCGCCGAGAATGCTTCGCTCACGCTCATGAAAAACCGCCTGTTTTCAGGGGCGACGGCAGCGGAGGCGCAATTGAGCAAAACGGCTCTGGAAGGTGACATGTACGTTGAGGTCACCAGACTGGGAAGAAGGGTCAGGATGCCCAAGCCGTTTGTCTTCACCGTCAGTCCGGAGAATAGTGCTGATAAAGCAACCTCAATTGTCTTCTACGACAATGCAGGCGAGCATTTTGAACCGGGTGCCAATAAGGAAGAAAGCCCCGGGGCCCAGCACATCGCGGCCGCTGAGGGGATCTTCTTCCTCTTCGATCCGACCTATAACCTGGAGTTTCGAAAGATCCTTCGTGCCACCAGCTCCGATCCGCAGATTCAGGACAGGAGGTTCGACCAGCAGAATACTCTTCTTGCGGAGATGAACTCACGGGTCAAGGGGCTCATGGGGATCGATTTCAGGCATAAGATCGACAAGCCCCTCGCCATGCTCGTTGGAAAATGCGATGTCTGGCAGGATCTTATCGGTCGTGAAAACCTGATGGATGCGGTGGTAGATGGCAGTCTTGACCTCAATATTGTGAGGGGGATCTCCAACCTCGTTCGAAGCAAACTTCTGGAGATCACCCCGTCCATCGTGGCCAATGCCGAATCTATTTCCGATAATGTCATGTATTTCCCGGTCAGCTCCTTCGGCTGTTCTCCGGAGCTGTTGGGCCACGATCCTGCGAGCGGACATCCCATCCTCTCCCCCGATCCCAACAAGATCTCACCGATTCTCGTCGAGATCCCGATCCTCTGGCTGCTTGCCCAGATGAACGGGCGACTTATCCCGGCCAAGAGTTAAGAGTTTCTTCGTCATGGCCAAGCAACTTGTCTACACGAGCGCACCTACCCTACTGGAGGCCGGCCGTTCGGGCTTCGGCACCGTGGCGAGGCATGAGTTCATCCGCCCCGCCCTGCAGGCGGAGCTCGAGCGCATCTCCCAGTTCAGCAGGGAGCACGGCCAGAGCAAGGATCGCATTCTCTTTTATCATCGGGTGATGGATCTACGGGGGGAGCGCTTTCATGTGCTATCAAGGATCCGGGATGCGGGTGCCGACTATACCGGCCGCACCAACCATATCGCCCATCACATTGTCCTGACGGATGCGGAGGCTGCAGGCGCGCGTGATGCAGGTTGCACCCCGGTCGACGTGATCCTCTGGCTTACGGAGCACAACTTCTGGAGGGATCAATGGCATGAGCCCGCCCACCTGATCAACGAGGAGATAGCCATCGGATCTTTGGGACCCAAGGTGGAGCTACGACCCAATGAAGGGGCGGTGACATGGGGTGAGGTAACGGGTTCCGCCGCAAACGCCGCCATCCTCGCGCCGGGAGGGGCTGCCGCCGAGGGATGCTGGATCCTGTGCGGTGATGAACAGGCACGGCAGATCCTTCCCCTGATCGGGGAGTCCCTCCGTCTGCATCCCGATCCCTGGGCCATCTCCTTCTCCACGGACACCCAGCCCACCGACCGCATCGAGGAGATCCGCTGGCGGGGAGTGAGCATCGGCTCCCCGTTGGAGCGGACGGCCAGGGATTCCGTGCGCCCCTGTCTTGATCTGGGTTCGCCTGCAACACTGCCAACCCCCGTGGAGCAATTTTCAGGGGAAGCGAGGACCGGACTCAAAAAGGCACCACCACCGGCATCAGCCCACAGGCGAGCAAAAGAAAAGGAGCCTGCCCTTGGCATGGAGCAAGTCTTCCAGGGTGAAGGTATGGTCAGTGTGACGGTTTCCCTTAGCGAGCGGATGAAGAAGAAAGGATATCAGCCAAAAGCTACGATGGGATCCAAGGGAAAGACCCAAGGAAAGGGGTTTCTGCCAGTTGTGATAGGGATGATTGCGATGATCCTCCTGCTTCTTGTCGGAGGAGTTTGTTATTTCTGGATGAACTGCTTGCTAAATCCGGGAGACATCAACGGACTTGAACAAGCGACGCGGACCATCATCAGGAGAATCACCGATAACAAAGGGGACGCTCCTTCGGTTGATTGGTTCAGTAAGCAGGTTCCTCAATGGACCCTTGGGGATTTTCAGTTTGTATCCCCTGAAAGCAAAGCAATTGTTACCGGGACCCGCAACAATTTAAAATCCCTGCAAGAGGTAAGAGATCCAGCAACGCTTGCTGAAAAGATCAAAGAGGTCAATCTGGCAGGCCTCCCGGGACTGGAGGGGGCGATCCTGCGAAAAATCACCGAAGCAAAAAACGAATCGGATGCCCGCATCCGCGCACAAACGCCCCAAAAAGAGACGACGAAAAGAATCTCGAAAAACGAACCGTCGCCTCAAACGGGCAAACGCCCCGCTGGTGCAAAGCCGGAAAATCGAAATGAAAAAGAGCAGAATTCACAAACAAATGCCCCTGCGAAGATCACCGGCATTTGCTTCAAACAGCTGAAGGCGGAGCAGGACCCCCTAACGGAATTCTTCCCCGGCACTCATCTGCCGGCGAATGCCGCCGGATGGTTTGCCATCAATGTCTCCACCAATCCCCTGCTAGCCACCAACGGCTTGGAGTCCAAGACGAACTGGTTGACGAATGTACCATCGGATACCGGGCTGGGCATGACCTCGGCCAAGCAATTCAGGGAGACCTTGAAGACGAACGCATGGACGGCCTTTGCGACGAAGGATCCCAGCAATGCCATCTCGGTGACGATCCTCCCCAAGCAGGGCCAATCCTGGACGAATTCCACAGGGGCGTTCACTGCGGAAATCAAAGACGAAAAAAGTGGTGATGTGAAAGTTACCCTGAACCCTGCAATCGCTGGCTTTCTCCACCTGATTACAAATGCAACGGTGAAGTACAAGATCATGAAAGATCAAGAGGTTTGCAAGTCTGAAGGGAAGCCCTTGACTGGAACAAATCTGGAAGAGTTAGGAAAACAAATTGCGGATTGCAGGAGAACAATCACAAATAAAATTTCAGAGTTTAATAACACACTAAAATCATCGTCAAATGATGATCCCAATGGGATTAAAGAATGCAAAGAGCATATTTATAATGTTAATAAAATTTACGATGGGTTGAAATTAATTAATGATAAAGGAAAAGAAAAAAGATGTTCTGATTATACATCATGGCTTAAGGAAAATGCTAAACAGCAAGAATCACTAGATAGCTATAAAGAATATATAATCGATGTTTTTCACTTTTCCGAAAACTATTTTGGAGAGCAAAATTCTGTTAAATATTATGATTTTTTTAATTTGGGCAATAGCATCCAAAAATGCGAAACGTTAGAAAATGTTATTACTTCGATAAGAAATAAACAGCGGGAGATCAATAGCTCTATCCAAACAACCGATAAGTACGGCGGGGGGCATGGGCAGAAAAAAACAAACGATCAGAAATTTTTACAAAATCTGAATGATGCATTCGAATTTGATCTAAAATATATAGATAAAGTCTTTATGACACAGAAGGCAGATACCATTCCTGAGCCGAGAGCTGAACTGGTAAAAATCGACGAGATCCTTGCCGATCTGAAAAAAACAAACCCGAGCACCTATAAACCGAGGATCGAGATACTAGACGGGACCAATCCGATCCTGATCTTCACCACCCCATGACTCCCTCTGAAAAAATCAGGGAGAGGATTCTCTCCGCGCTGCAGAGGCAGGAGGCCGACCCGGCGCTTGCCGCCGAGTATGCCCGTCTGTGCGATGAGTTGAACCGTCGCATTGAGCAGATCGAGGAGGTCCTCGACCGCGGTGATGAGATCCAGGCCCTTCAGATGGCGGAGATCGCCCCTCCCGTCATGGAGGAAGCCGACACGCTCTCCTTTTTCCAGAGCAGGGAGTGGGGACGTCTCTGTCAAGGGTGTCAGGTTTCGATCGCTCCCGAGATCAGGGCGCACGGCATCGCCCTGATCGACCGGCTCTACGGAAGGGGTCTCACGCCGAACCATCCCATCTACAGGGAGTTTCGCGAGGCCATTCTCGCACGGGATGATGTCCGCGCGCTCCAAATAGCCCGCACCATTGAGAGTCTTGATCCCAAGGATCCGGGAGCCAGGTCGGAGAGGGAGAGGTTGGAGAGGAAAGTCTTTTTCGCCCAGGTCACGGAGCTGGGTAAGGCGCTCTCTGCCGGGAATGAGGATCTTGCGATCCATCTCCTCAACGAGATCGAGGGATTCTCTCTGGCCAAGGAGGGCGATGTTCCCGCGGAGATCCTTTCTGCCAGAAGGATGAGAGACGTGCGGGATGCCCGTGCCGCCATGGAGAATCTCGAGGTCATGTTCCCGAAGCTCGAGGAGATGAGGGGGAGGGGCGATTGGCAGGGCGTCGCCGAGATGGTCGGGCGGATCCGCGAGTTGAGTGCGCGTCACTCCCTTGATCTGAATGCCGCGCGGCAAGCTACCCTGGAAAACATGACGGCCTATTTCCAGAACAAGAGAGCCGAGGCAGCGCGCGCGTCAGAGTACAGCAAGGCGCTCCGATCCTTCCTGATCTGTCTGGATGACGCCACAAGCCGCACCCAGGCAAGCGGGACGCTCACCATCGCCGAGGTCGGAGATCTTCTCACGCGTCTGAACAAGGATTGGCAGGTGGTGAATTCCTTCGGGATGCCCGTTGATGCTGCCCGGGTGGAGGAGACCTCGCGCATGGTCGAGAAGCTCCGGAATGAACTTGCCCGCCTCCAGAAGAACCGTGTCCTTTCCATCGCCGTGCTTGCCGCGGCCGTGCTATTGCTTTTGACCGCTTCGGGATGGTATCTCACGCTGCGCTACAGGGCGGGAGAGTTGATGCACGAACTCACGGCCTGCCGCGAGAGTCGGTCGGTTTCCGCGGTGCAGAAGTTGGTAGCCCAGGGTGACGTGATGATGTTCGCCTCGCTCTTCCCCAAGCTGATCGCCGAGTTGGAGTCTTGCAGGAATTGGGCCAGGGGCGAAGAGAGCAGTACCTCGTCAGCGAGCACGTCGCTTGCCGACCTGCTCCGGCGGTCCGGGGATTTTTCCAAAGAGGATCCGCTCAAGTTGGAGGCGGAATATCAGGCGATGACGGCCCTCGTGAAGGCGTTGCCACCCGAGCAGCAAAAGATCCTGCAGGCGGATCTGGGGAAGCTGGACAAGGCCTACGGCGATCATCTTGCGGCACTTGCCGCAAAGGAGGACAAGAGGTTGGAGGCGCTCTTGGCGGAAATTGACAAGCTCTTGGAGGCCATGGCGGGAGAGGGGCTTGCGTTGGCGGAGATCAGGAAGAATCTCGAGGCGCAAAAAAAAGTGGAAGCGGACTGGGCCCCAATCCTCCGTTCACCGATCAAGGATTTGCCCCTGAGTGCCTCCCTGAAAGCCAAGGCCGAGGCTGACGAGGAGAAGACGAAGGAGCTGGAGGTTTCCGCGGAAGCCGCCGAGAGTGCGCTTGCGGCCATGGCCGGTGCCACTCAGGAGGATGCATTCCGCATGGCACTGGGGAAGCTCAAGGCGGTGAATCTTCCCTCATGCAACCTGATCCCATCCGCCCGGATTGCTTGGAATACCGACTGCACGGCGGCATCCCTGCTTCCTGATCTCCTTTTCCCCGGAAATCCCGGCGCTTTTAAGGCTCTCAAGAATGGAGACACCGAGGAGAGCGAGTCAAAGAGGCTTTATCCCAAAGCCATCCTTCCCAACGAGGTAGCCCCTTTTGCGTTGATGCTCAACGATGAGATCACACCGGAAGTAAGGCCCTGCTTGTTGGAGGGGGGCGATCCTGACAGGACTGTTTACTCCAAGGGCATAGTCAGGCCCCCCTCCAATGATGGAGATTACACGATCTTTAGCATCGATTGTTACGATCCCGCGACGGACTCGAGGACAACACCGGCGTTTTCCAGAAAGACATATCGTGCAAGTGCCAAGGGATGGGAGAGGGCCAGAGGCTTTACCGGTGGCAGTACACTGGCAAATGCCGCCAAAATCTACCGTGATCTGGGATTGAAGGATGCGATTTCGGATTCGCTGGAGGTAAAAATGTCGGTCCTTCAGCTGCTTGACCGCCTGAGCCAGTCCCCGACCAAGGACACGGTTTATCAGGCCTACGTGATCCAGCAACTTGGGGAAATGACGTCCAAGCGGCCGTTCGCCTGGGGGCTACAGTATAGTCCGGGGGCCTCAACCCTCATGAAGGAAGTCACGCAAACCATCAGGACCACCTGCGGCAGCTTGCAGCCTACTTCCTGGATGGCGCCTGCTTTCCAGAAGCTCGTTCCGGCACTGAAACCATTTCTGGACAAGCCGCGTCACTTCAATCAGGAGGCACAGCTGAACAAGTGGCTTGCGGAAAATGCCTTGGTCGAGGGTGAATTCCTCTATGCCGGCTATGTTCAGGAAGATGGTACCCCGCATCTTTCCCCGGGCATCAAGCAGGCGCCGGCTGAACTCTTCGGCATCGCCGGAAGTTCCGAGTCAAGGAAGGCGGCATGTGTCTTCTCGCTCCACGAGGGATCCAATCCGGCCGCCTATGAGATGATTGCCAGGCCAGTTCCGATGACCCCCCTCTTCTATCTTAAGCACGGTCGGCGAAAGATGGTTACCGACGGGGTGCGAATCATGGGGCTGGGAAAAATCCCCGTCGGGATGAAACTTCCGCCGCTCTTTGCTCAACCGGAAACCGACACCCCGATCCCACCCAAGCCATGAGTGCAAAAAACCATTTTGTGATCTGGAAAGGTATCCGGACGGGTCCTTTCTCCAAGGAGGAGCTGGAGAGGGAGTTCACCGAAGGCCGGATGGGCATGGTCCGCATGGTGCAGGCGGGGGAGGCAAGGATGTCTGGTGCCGAGTTCATGGCCAACGTCGAGACCATCCGCAGGGAGGACGAACTCAAGGCCCAACTTGCACATCAGTCAAGGATGGCGGAAGCGGCCAGGTTGGAGGCGGAGCGCCGTGAAGAAGAGTACCAGCGACAACTCGAGGAGGAGCGCCAACGTCTCCATGAGGAGAAAAACAAGGAGAAGAATCGCCCCCAGGATCGCGGTAAAACCACGCCTCCCCCGATCCCCGAGAGCAACCCCTGGGCTCCCGGCGGTGGCGGGATCCCGAATAACGTTTTCCATCCACCCATGTCTCCCTCTCGCTTTGCGGGATCCTGGTGGGATGGTAGCGGACCGGTCATCATGGCGTCCCTCTTCAGTTTGATCTGCCTGCTGTCGGGACAGATTATCAGGGAAGCAACCGGTCTTGTCGCTCTCGGGTTCGCGACGGTGCTCCTTGTCCGCAGAAGGATCGTTCCCGGATCAGTCCTGATTGCGGCGGGGGTGCTCTGCTATGGCATCGGTTTCCTGCTGTCGCACCTGATCCATGATTACCTCATCAAAAATTACCCCAACTGACACCCCATGACACAGAACGATCCCTTCAAAAAACCCGATCTCAAGCTGAATTGGTCCAGGAACGACATAGAACAGCGGTTTGGATTTCATGGCGGAAGATTCACCACGGCCAACAGCCTCTTCACCTTCTTTCTTGCACTTCTGCTCGCGGGTGGATTTTACGCGACCCTGATCTTCTGGCTCCGAGGCATCCCGCAGGCCAAGGCTTTCTGCGACGTCTTTTTGGAAAGGGGCATCCCCACCTACTTCATCGTGGTTTTTTTCTGTTGGTCGCTGGCGATCCTCTTCGTCAAATCACGCAAACTTAGGCAGCAGAGACTGGCTCTGACAATAAAGCCGGTTCCGGTGGATCCTGATTTTGTCCTGAACCGTACCACCGCCAATGAGGTGCTGCTCCGCCTGCGGTCGATCGTCGATGACACGGGGAACTATGTGCTGCTTAACCGCGTCGATCGGGCGCTATCCAATCTTCAGAACATAGGTCGCATCGGCGATGTCTCCGAGATCCTGCGGACCCAGGCGGAGTACGACGAGAACCAGCTCTCCTCCAGTTACACGCTGGTGAGCGGCTTCCTCTGGGCCACGCCGGTGTTCGGTTTTGTGGGCACGGTTCTCGGCCTGAGCGAGGCGGTGAGGGGATTCGGAGGAACGCTTCAGGGGGCGACGGATCTCAATGTGCTCAAGGGATCGCTTCAGGTCGTGACCGGAGGCCTTGGGGTAGCTTTTGAAACCACCTTGGTTGCCTTGGTCTGTGCGTTGGCAACCCAACTACTCCTCAGCGCCATGCAGATGAGGGAGTCGAGGTTCCTGGACGAGTGCAACGACTACTGCCACGCGAACATCATCTCAAAGCTCAAGCTCACGGAGTAGGCTCCGGCACCTTCCATGCGTCACGGACTCAGATCTGGAGGGGAGGGGATCAGCTTCTTCTTTTTTCAGGACATCATCACCTGCCTGATTGGGATCGTACTTTTCATCGCCCTGTTGCTGACGCTCTTTGCAAATGAGTCCTCAAACAACGAAGAGAATGCTCCCCCGGGAGTCCCGGCCAGTGTAGCCCAGAAAAAAAAGCTGGATGATTTGATCAAGCAGCTCATTCAAAACAAGGCTGAGGTAAAAGCCGCAATAGTGAGCGGAAGTTCCGAGGCGGAGATCGCCCGCCGCCTTGTCGCCGCACGATCAGAGCTGGAAGACCTGAAACGCCAGCTAAGCAGATTTTCGGGCTCCAAGGCCCCGATCGGGGGCAATGCGGAGATCAAACAGGAAATCGACGCCCTAAGACAGCAATCCGCTCTCAGGCAGGGGGAAGTGGACGGGCTTGCGAGGGAGGAGGCGGAGAAGAACAAGGTGATTGGCGAATTGGCCGCGATCCTGGGCCCACTTGAGGAGCAACTCCTGCAGGAGGCTAAGGATCGCGAGCATATCTGGCTCGATCCGACGGTCAGTAACACTTCAAAGCACCCCCTTCTCCTGATCGTTAACAGAGAGGGTTATGAACTTAAGGCAATGGGGAAATCAAGGGAGGGAACTGAACTCAAACAGCTTCTTTCCGAATACCCACCCTCGGAATACTTCACGGTCATCTACTTCCGTCCCTCTACTTGGAACCGACATAAATCGGTATCAAAAGCAGTTCGTGAAATGGGTTATGAGATCGGAACCGATGCCCTGAGGGAGGAACAAAAGCTGGATTTCCAGTACTCCAAGCCATGAAGCGGAAACTTGGAAAAACCACGGTCAATCCGCTGGATCTTCTCCTGGACACAACATCCAACGTGTTCGGAAGCATGATCCTGATCGCCATCATGATCTCTCTGTTTGCCGGCAAGCCCGCGCAAAACACTGCGTTGGCGCCCGGGGAGGTCAGCAGCGAGGCGATTGAGCGACAGATCGCGCGCGCGGAGAAGGATGCCTCGGTGCTGGCGGCTGACCTTGCTAGGCTGAAGGCTCGCAACGGAGTGAAGGAGGGGGCCTCCGAATTGGCTCGTATCGAAAGCGAGATCACCTCGATGAGGCGGTCGCTGGAAAGCGCGAAAAAAACCCGGCAGGATAGCATCGACGCATCCATCGTTGATTACGGGGTGACTGCAGCGGGAGCAACCAAGGAAGCGGCTGCCGTGGACCAGGACATAGCGCGGAGGAAAAATGCGATTGCCGCCTTGGAGCAGCAGATAAACCAACTCAAGGAAAGGATCGCCCAAGCGCAGTCAAATGTGAAGAAGGAGCGTGCCAAAAAGGTCCAGCGCCTTTCCCTCCCTAGGGAGCATGATACGAATCAGGACGTTTTCTGGGTGATCATCATTAACAACGAAGTGTACCCCTCGCAAGTGATCGGCGCTGGGGGAGGAATGACTCCTTTCAGCGGCATTCAAATCACCCCAAAGGACAAAGATGTAGATCTTTGGACGCCCCAGCCGGGGAGAGGATACAAAATGCCGGCTTCAAAGAGTGAGCTCATGGAGCAGGTTCGCAGGCTCCCCAGGGACAGATACGTAGGGTGCCTCGTCTTTCCCGATTCCATCCAGGCATTCCGGGACTTTGAAGAAATTGTGCACGCGCTTGGACGCGAGATGGGCTGGCAGCCTTGTGACTTTGAGAGGGAACTCATGTTCTCGGCACATGGCACGAAGCCAAAACCCCAGTAGAACTTATGAAAATAATGATCCGAATCCTGGGAGCCGTGATCATCCTTGCGACGGCCCGTGGCGAAACCGAGGCGTCAAAGAAAGGAAATGAAGTCAAGTTCGGCTACGGCACCGGTGCATTGATAAGTCCCAAAGGGCTGATCGTCACGTGCGCGCACGTGGTGGAAAACGCAAAAAAAATCACTATCTATCACAACAATGCGGAACACGAGGCAGAGCTCCTCGAAGTGATCAATGACAGGGGGCAGGATATCGCCCTGCTGCGATGCCCGGATTTGCGGGGGAAGCTGCATTTTGCAATACGTCCCTCGGGAGCGATCAAGCCGGGAGACACTGTCTATGCGCTTGGTTTTCCCGTAGCCGACATCCTCGGTATGGAAATCAAGATCACCAAGGGTGAGATCTCCAGCAAAACCGGCTACAAGAATGACTCGAATATCTGGCAGACCAGCACCGACATTCATCCCGGCAGTTCAGGTGGGCCCTTTGTCGACGAATGGGGAAGGCTTGTGGGGATTGCCAACTCCTACATTCCGGAAGAAAGAATCGGGTACTGCACCAAGGATCAGCTTCTGCTGGACAAAGCGGATTCCTACCTGGGGGAGATGACGATCGTGCCCGCGGAGTCGATTCCGCCCCGATCTTCCGGGTTGGCGTGGAAACTTTCCCACCTCCTTATCCACCGGAATGACATCAAGAAGACAATGCCCCAGATTCGGGAAGTCTCACGCGATAAAGTCGTGGTCGTCTGCGTGGTGAAAAATCTTTCCAAAAAACGCTGATGGAAATCTACATCGCCAAAAACAAAACCCAGATGGGACCTTACGACATTAGTCAAGTTACCCAGATGCTCCAGACGCGAATCCTGGAAAAATACGACCTCTATTGGCACGAGGGAATGCTCGATTGGGCCCCTGTGGCCAGCCTTAGTAAGGTTAACGCAGCTCAGAAGGTGCCGCCAACGGAGGCTGTGGCAGTCTCTCCCTACCCGCCAAACCAGACTCAATATTTTCCGCCGAATTATAATCAAGGCGGATCCGAACCCCTTGCCACATGGTCGCTTGTTCTGGGATTATTGGGATTATTCTGCCTGGGAATACTTGCCGGAATACCGGCGGTGGTCTGCGGTCACCTAGCGATTTCAAATATGAACAGAAACCCTGCGCTGCAAGGAAAGGGACAGGCGACTGCAGGACTCATATTGGGATACCTTGGGAGCATTTTCTCGATCCTGTTTGCCATAGCTGTTTATCGTCGATAAAAACCAATAAAATGAAATCATTATTCAAAACAACAATACTGATTGCGGTTCTATTTTTAAATATGGCTGGAAATCGCTTGCTGGCCGAAATCGCTAAAAACTCTTCGCCATTGAGTTTGAGTATTAAGGCAGAGAAAGGGGATCTCAATGCGATGTTTGAGTTAGGGAGAATGTACATGACAGGAGAAGGCATAAGTAAAAACCCCGCAGAAGGAATAAAGCTGTGGGAAAAAGCTGCCAACGCTGGAAATCCAGACGCGCTTTGGGCGTTGGGAATTTCAAGTTATCAAGGAGATAGCGTTCCGGAAAGCAAAAGCAAGGCCATTAGTTATTGGACGAAAGCAGCGGAACTTGGCCAATTAGATGCGATGTTATGCTTGGCCCGCGCCTATGAAAATGGAACAGGAGTCAAAGCAGATATGGAAAATGCTGTAAAATGGTACATTAAAGCATCAAATAAAGGAAATTATACCGCTCAGTGGGAATTGGCATATATGTACCTAAATGGCACAGGGGTTGCAAAAGATGAAAACGAGGCGGAAAAATGGTTCAAAGAATGTGCACGATGGTTTATTCCTGCGGCAGAAAAAGGTGATCCTGTCGCGCAGTTTTATTTCGCAAGATGCTATGAATGCGGAAATGCGGGTTTAAAGCAGAATAATGCTTTAGCGGCAATGTGGTATCAGAAAGCGGCGGAAAACGGCAATACCGATGCAATGAGATATATAGCAACTATGTATCTTGAAGGGATCGGAATTGAAAAAAACCCGCAAGAAGCAAGAAGATGGTTTGAGAAATCAGCGGAAGCGGGAGTACCACTGTCTCAATACCAAATTGCACTCATGCTATATCAAGGAATTGGAGGTGCTGTCGATAAAGACAAAGCATTCTATTGGTTTAAGAAAGCAGCAGATAATGGAATTCCTCTGGCGTGGGTATTTTTGGGTGACATGTATTACAACGGAACCGCCGTTGCAAAAAATGCCTCGGAAGGCATTGAATGCTATAAAAAAGCAGCAGAAGGAGGGGTGCCAATCGCAATGACAGTGGTGGGCGAGATTTATATTGAGGGAAAAGGTGTTGAAAAGAACCCGGAAAAGGGGCGGGCATGGCTGGAAAAAGCAGCAGCAAAAGGCCAAGCAGCGGCCGAAAACGACCTGGGAGTTATCTATGAAGAGGGAATAGGAGTTAAGAAAGACAAAAAAACGGCACTGGAGTGGTACACAAAGGCCGCGCTCCACGGCTATACGGATGCGCAATATGTTTTGGGCCGATGTTTATATGCCGGGGACACGGTTCCGCTAAGTCGGGAAGAAGGGTTGGCCTGGTTAAAGATTGCAACATCTCCGGGATCAAAGTCCGAAAGAATGGCCGAAATACTAAGCGAGATGAAAAAAATGGAGACGGAACTTGGGCCTTCAGGGACACAAAGAGCCAAGGACATAGCCAAGGAAATAGAAAATAAATATCTTAAGAAAGAAGGCAAAGCAGATCTTGAAACAGCAAATAAAATGATGGAGGTAATAGCTAAAAACCAATGTGTTCAAATAGCCACGGCCATAGCTTCATATCAATGCGAGTATGGTCACCTCCCAAATTTTAACGGGAATCAGCTCACTAAAACAAACGTCGAAATGTTGACATCACGGGACAGAATAAATAACCCTAAAAAGATAGATTTTATTGACCTGTCCCCTTGGGAATATGGGGCAGGTGGAACAAATGCAAACGGCTTCTGTAGCCCATATTCTGAAACTGAATTATATCAAGTTTGCTTGAATAATGGAACTAATGGAATCATAGTTCCAAAAGATGGGAGCGGACTAAAAACAGCTATTAGCAAGCAAATCGGGGTTTGGTTATCACCAGCTTCAGGATCAATAAGTCAACTAATAAGCTCTTGGGACTAATTCTTACAAGATGACTCCCCACAAACATATATTACAAGGAAGCATTGCAACATTATTGGGAGTAATACTCCTTTTTACACGATTAAATGAGTGGGGTCTCATCCTAGTTGTGCTCGGACCAATTTTTGTCCTTATAGGTTTGTTGAAGTCGCGAAAATAGAATCACGTTAACTTAAATATCATCGCAAAGAGGGCTCTTCCCTAAGGGGAAGTAGATCTCGTCGTCCCCATAGCAGTTGGACCCAGACACGGGCACAGGCACCGACGATCAGGATCACGAGAATTAGGAAAAGGGCGGTGACTGCGGCATTGAGGTAGTTGTTGAAGATCTGGTGGTGCCAGACGGCCAATTCCTTCGCCGACCCGCCGCCAGCAGCGAGTGTCTTGAAGTGATTTGCGGCGCTGAGGAAGCCGAGCCGGATATCGGTGGCAAAGATCTTCTGCC
>JACCDV011155874.1_pt1 | contig 15670 bp, 19 predicted proteins | sample 7446131 | NCBI WGS metagenome assembly JACCDV01 (sample SAMN15323448, study PRJNA562643) | freshwater metagenome | isolation source: river surface water | place: USA:Blue River Watershed | collected 2017-08-17 | reverse complement strand
GTGAGACTGGGTGTCTCTGCCTTGGGAATCGCCAGAATGGTCTTGACGTCCGCGGCAATTGGAACCTTGCCTGCGACGGCGGACAAGAATCGAACGAGCGCATCCACATGTTCCTCGTTGGGTCCTGTCTTGGGCATCTTTGCCGTGTCGCGCAGGTCATCCACAATTGTCTTGACGATGGTCATCATCGTGTCCTCGGGAACAAGACCTCGGGAATACAACTCTCCAAGATACACAGCAAATCCACGCTTCTTCTCCTTCTGTTTGGTCCATGCCACCACTGCCTCTTCATATCCAGCATCCGACGACGCCGGAATCATTGTGACATTGCCGGTGTCGTAAAGTTTGTCAAACATCGTAATCTGGGTTGCCAAATCATTGGACGCCTCTGGATGTGCCTTGATGATGTCACGGTAGGCATCTGCCATGAGAGGGGCGAAGAAGATCTGATGGACTCCGCGATCAAACAGCAACGTCGTCACGCGCAACCGGAACAACTCATCGCGCTTGGCAAGGCGTGCCAGGACATCGGTGACCAACTTGGTGTAATTTGCCTTGGAGAGTTTGTTAATACTCGCATTGACTTCATCGTAATCGGGGTCATCCTTCTCGCGAACCTTGCGAACCACATCGAGCAATGCAGACTCGCGCCAGTCGTCACGTTCTGCCTTGCGGCGTCCAGTCTGAAACGGGCGCCGAAAGGTGGGTTTGAAGGAAATCTTCAACTTCGAAATAATGTCAAGAATCGATGCATCCAGTCCCGGGCGAGGGAGAGCACGCACAGCATAGATGGTAGAAATCTCCATGACACTATCTCTTACTCTCAGCACGACTGAAATTCGTTTTCGTAAAACGGATGAGAATAGTCTAACGCTACCAGACAAGACATGGACACCTGGGTTCTTTGGTATCACGATCCGAACAATTCGGACTACTCGATTGAGTCCTACATCAAAATTCTGGAGATTTCCGATGTAGAGACCTTCTGGACGACGGTGGAAGCAATTTCTGCCGAGGCATGGAATTCAGGCATGTTCTTCTTTATGAAACAGGGCATTCGCCCTCTGTGGGATGCACCCGAGAATGACAAGGGCGGCGCGTGGTCCAAGAAGGTGGACGCGTCAGACACCAACACGGTCTTTCTCGATTGTATGGTCCACTGCATCGCAGGCAAACTTCTGACCAAGCACAACGATACGGTCATGGGCGTCACATTGTCTCCGAAGGGTCAGTTTCACATCATCAAAGTTTGGAATTCAACAACATCAGTGTCTGACCGTCGACTCTTCAGTCCCACACTCAAGATGAAGTTGGGGGACGACATTGCCTACAAGGCGCACAATATGCGACCCAAGTAATCACGTGACCGCATACAGTTTCAGAAAAAAGTCATCGCACCCCCTAGTAAGAACACATAATGTCTGTTGTTCCTCCCCTCTCAGGTCCTCCTCTCTACAGATACATCCCCGGCGTTGGAAAAGTTGGCACAACACAGAACGGTCCGACGGGTCCGACAGGACCGCAAGGTGTTGCGGGCGGTGCGACAAACACAGGAGCAACAGGTCCAACTGGATGGACAGGACCCACTGGAACTACGGGTCCTACGGGTGCGATCCTTCAAGTCGGAAACATGGTGTTTGTGGATGCCTCGTATGGCAACAATACAACCGCTGCTGCCGATCCGACGCGGTATCCTTTTTTAACTATCAATTCGGCACTCAGTAATGTCTCTGCGGGTCAGACTGTCTTCGTTCGTCCGGGAACCTACGACGAGAAAATCACGATGCCGGCAGGAGTTGCGCTTCGTGGCGCAAACGTTCAGACGGTTACCATCCGGCAATTGAACACAACCTCCAACACCACTCTGCTGACGATGGGATCTAACTGCCGTGTAGAGGATGTGACGTTGAATTTGACGTCGAGTTCGAACGTGAATCTCACGGGAATTGATTGGCCGTCGGGAACGCCTCTGACGTCCAAATTCCGAACCGCAGTTCTCAACGTCACATCCAGTGGAACGGGGTCTAACACAATCGTCGGTATGCTGTCCGCAGGAAGTTCTGCGACGACCTACGGTGCGTCAGATGCTGCTCGCAGTTGTACCATCGGTGTCGATGCTTCTTCCTCAGGACCCGTTCGTGGACTTTACGTGACGGGTTCCAACTGGTTTGCCATTCGCGACGTGAATGTGAATGTGCGAGGCACCGGAAGCAACATCATTGGCGTGGAGACAACAAACGCGGGGTCATATGCATCTCTGAAATACTCCACGATTCGCGGCGGAGACCACGCGGCAATTGCAACCAATCATGACATCAACAGAACCGCAGGAGAAATCCTGCTGGGGTCCGTAGATTTGAAAAACAACTCGGCAAACGGAAATGGGTTCAGCGTGACAACAGAGGGTGCGGTGACGCATTTTGGAACCACTGGCAATTTTACGAACGGAACTACGTATTATCTGGTTCCTGGGTTTGTCAAGCAGGGAGACCTGCCAACGTCTACGTTTGGCATTCCCGTTACGCAAAATATGATTTTGTTCTCGGGAACGTTTCAGTGCTCCCCAGCAGTCGCAGTTGGAACGTCTGTCAAACTTACGGCATACAAGAACAACGCGATCACGGATATGAGCATGACGATTGTGGCAGGACAGACATTGGCTTCCAATACCACGCAATCGGTGGACTATACCAAAGGCGACACGTTTGATTTCCGAATGGTGCCAACTGGAGGCAACTTTAACAACTACAACTTTGCGGCCTCGGTTGCGTTTTACTGAAGGGTGAACAAATACAGAACCTTCGTGAGATCCCCGAGGATGGTATCACGGAGATTCAACAGGTCGGTGTCATTCTTTCCGATCTTGCGGGGCAACTCGGAAGTCAAATACTTGGTCTCCTTGGCAACAAATGCCTTGGCAGCACTCTCACTGAAATTGTGAAGTTTGATGGAACCCGAAACCTTCGGGCGTCCGTAGCGTCCCATATAGGACTCCACGAATGCATCGATGTTGGTGTCCAGCGCAGCAGTCAAGTTGTCAGTCGCAGTGTGACGAGCAAACGAACCGGTCTGCCAGTGATACAGTTTGACCTGATTGCGGATGGTCAGGAGGTGACTGACGATGTCGCCACCACGACCACCATTCCGCCGAGTCTTTCCACCCTGCATGGGTACATTACGAGCAGTTGCCATTCGATTTACAATTCCTTCCTGTTTTATTTTTCCCCGACGCGCCCATTCTCCCATCTGAGTTTGGTTGCGAAAGGTCATGACGTCGCGCAGAGATGCTAATCGTTCTTTGCGAGAGGTTTCTCCTTCTCCAGGAGGAGTCTTCGCAAGTGTCTTGACCTGTTCATTCAAGACCTTGACAATCGCATCTGCATCATCTCGCACGATATTCCGATATTTGGGAGGTTTCCCAATCATCGGATATTTCTTTCCGCATCGGTTGCAGTCTCCGACATCTGGAGAACACGGACACAGTTCCATTGTTCTTGGGACAGACTTTCCGCAGAGCACGGTTGTCTTAGAAATTCTCAACACCTTGTTTGACGGTCACTCCAAGGATATATCCCGCACCAATCTCGAGTAGTTTCAGGCCAGTGTATTCTACCGAGTTTCCGGGAAGAATCTTCCATTCAACGGGGAACACACGAACATTGAATGCGAGTTGGGCAAGTTGGTAAGCAATTGCGGGAATTGCGATGAGGGGATACCACGCAATCAGGATTCCAATTGCAACGTGAGTAGCGGTGTAATACCACGGTTTTGAGTATATCTTCATTGTTACTTGCGAGATAGACGTTTTATTACGCACTGCACGGCATCAGACACAACTTGATATCGCCAAGATTGGCAATCACGTAGCGGATCATCAGGAACCAATCGTTCTTCATGTGAATCTCCAGATTGTTTGAAAGATTCGAGCACTTGGTAAAGAGAACAAGGTGAGGAAGACTGTAGGTGCCACTGACAATCTCATCGGACTCTTTTTTGGCAATGCTCATCTCAGACGCAGAATCGCCCATTGTGACTGTCTGGGACGCAAACGGACCCTTGCAACTGAATGTGAGTGTGCTTCCCACATTCTTGATATCAACCGTCTTGGCAGACAGCAGGGTCATATCGCGACAGATCTTCTGGAAATCAAGCGAGGGCATGGTGATGCGCGTGGCAAACTCGGTCTCGGGCATGGTGATATCGCTATCATCGCGATCCAAGAGGTTCAACTTGTAACGAATACGGCGCTTCTTCTCCCCGTTCTCGAGCGTAACCGTCAGATGATTGGACTCCGACTTGGAGACAGAAAACGTGATGGTATCGTCGTTGGTCACAGTCTTCACGATGCGATAGAAGTGGTCGGTATTCAGTCCAACATCAAGTTTGGGAGCAGAGTGGTTGTACTCGTAGTGCTCAAACTTGTTGGCGTAAAGGCGCATGTGGGTGAGAACCGTGCGAGTGTTGTCCATTGCGATCATGCGAACACCGTCACGATCAAAGACCAAACTCATCTCCACCAACATCGACTTGAGACCTTCGGCAAGGGTTCGGATGGGGGCAGTCTGAACCGTCTTGGCAATCACCAGATCGTCGCTCATTTGTATCTACCCTCGGCGAGACATGAAAGTGTTTTTACGAGGACCTGGATTTGACAAGGAAGGGGTAGGCGACCAACACGCCAAGAATTCCGAGCACTGCAATGTCAAACCACCGGATGATCTTCTGATACTTCACGGGCAACTCTTCATACTTGTCGGTGTATTCTTTGGGTTTGAACCACCCCGACATCCATCCCAGCAGAGTCGGTTTCAGGCGATCATTGCAGTCGTAGATGACATCATACCATGCCATGAGGATGTAGGCAGTCGTTGCCAACAAGAATGCCATCACAATTCGGTGTGCCAGCGCCACGGGATGCGGCAACCAATACACCGCCAACACAAATGCAGAAAAGACGAGACATTTCGGGTTCAGATACAGCGGAGTTCCAAAGAGACCACCTCCCATTTGTTACTTCGTGTAGATTATGTAGAGAAGCGAATAGACTGCCAACAGTCCAAGGAAATTGATCTGGTCCTGAGGGAGATTGTCGGACAACCACTCCATGAGCAGAACAGATGCCGCTACCATTCCTGCGTCTGCCAGAATAATCTTCCATCCTCCCTCGGCAGAGTATTTCTTAAACAAGTCGATGATTCGGTTGTGTCCCGCAGGGATTCCCTGAATGACTCCGATGTAGAAGAGCACGTCGTGAATCACCTGAATGAGAACCGCAACTCCAACCAGAGACCATCCGGTTGCAGTCGGAACCAAGAACTTCGCCAGAGCAATGCCCAACACGATGATGAGAACGTCCGACCCTACCGCAACCACTCCAAAGTCACGATACCACTCGCCCAATGCTTTCGTCAATGGGAAGACCTTGGAAATTGCAATGACTGCAAAGTCCACCCATGCTGTTGCTGTCAACAATGCTGCCCACTCAATCATTCTTGTGTTCTTCTACGATTTAATCCTTCTTCACAACGCCAAACTCTCCCTTCTTGGCGTGGAATCCCGCCTTCTGGAGGCGCTTGTCCTTCTTCGCCTTCATGGACTTCTTGCGCGAAACGATGCGTCCCCACTTGTTGTACTTCAGGTCGCGCTTGGTGAGTCCGCCAGACGTCTTCATGGCAGTTCCGTGCATCACCTGGGCGCGAGATCCAACGGTCTTGTGTGCTCCTCCTTCTTGTTCCATTTACCTTCTATGCAGAAAGTTTAGTATCGGAAGCGTGACTGGTTCTTTCAGCGAAACCGCAGGAGACGCAGGAGGAGCAGGAGGCAGGACTGGGGAAATCACAGTGTCCTTGACTCGAACGCGAACGTCTGGAAGACCAATCTGGCGCTTTCGCGGGGGTTCTGGGCGCTCGAGATATTCGAGTTCAATCCGACCACAATAGGTATCGTTTGACCATTCGAACGGGAACTCCACTGCGTTCTCTCCGAGTTTGCGACGGTTGTTGCTGTAATGAACGAGCATACGACCCACGAGTTTGGGATACAACACATCGGACAAAAAGTTCTGATCGTGACCATTGCGGTGTCCCTTCTCTGCGTCTTCTTTGTAGGATGCATATTCGGTATGAAGATTGAGTCCTGCCGACTTGCGAATTCCCCACAGTCCTCCCATCATGTCCGCTGTGTGCTCAATGTTGTCTCGAATCGTGTGGGCAACAAACTGAGGTTGACGAACAAAGTCGCGAATTGCCCATCGGTCTTTCCAGTGAATGCGACTGTCCGCGTCTCGCAACATCATCAGGTCCACTTGGGGTTCATCGATCGCATAGAAGCGATGAATCATGTTGATGGGACCCGTAACATTTGTCTCACGCAATTCAACACTGGTACACGCCCGAAGATGGGCAACCATCGAATCCGACACATCGGGTCCATAATAGACATACACTTTCCAGTCCGGGAAATACTTGCCTGCCAGAAAGATGTTTTCGAGAAGTCCGGTGTAATACTTGGGATTCTCCGGACCATAGAGGCAGAAGGAAAATGCGTTTACCATTGTTACTACTCTTCTAGACAAATCTAAATGCGATTCTTTTGTATGGATTTACACATCTCCGTGATTGCGGACTTCAAGAGCGCGTGTCCAGACGTAGAGGTTGTGGATTGGTGTTTGTCCGGACATGCGTGGGTGATGAATCGCACGCAAGATTATCCGGAGCATATCAACCCCGCCACGTGGAAGGATTTGACTCCGCAACGAATTGCCGCGTTCCAGCAACGATATGACTCCTTTCTCAAAACATTTGATGGGTTTATTGTTGGATTTGCGAGTTCTTTCGCCATGATCTTTGAAAAATACAACAAACCCATTCTCATGCTAAATGCGGTTCGATACGACATTCCGTATTGTTTCACAAGGAACCGAGCAATGGAAACGAGATGGAACGAGTGTCTCGACCGATTGAACAGTCACGGACTTCTGACCATTGTCTCCAACAATCTTGCAGACCAGCGTTATCTTGAACTCGGAGCAGGAATGTCTTCGCATTACATTCCGAGTCTGTGTTTGTACACGAAGACGACCTATACTCCGACGAAACCGACATTTCTGGTTACAAATGGGTCATTCAATCCTCACCCTCTTCTTACATTCAAAAAAGACCTTCCGCACCCGCATGCGTGGAGCGATATCACATCCTTCCGCGGCATTGTAATTCATCCCTATGAGGTGAGTCTCATGAGTTTGTTTGAACAGTTTACTGCCGGGTGCCCATTCTTCTTTCCATCGAAGGCATATTGGAAGGCAAATCCGGGAATTCAGAGCATCAGTGCCTACTGGGGAAACGAACTTTCGCCCAAATACAAGGAACTCACAACAGAATCAGGATGGATTGATTTGTCCGATGTCTATGGAGTGTTTCAGTCTCCCAATACCTACTACTTTGATTCCGAGGAGCATCTCATTCACCTGCTGGAAACATTCAAGTATGTCGATGACCGCGAGTTCCGAGAGGCACACATCAAGCAAGTCAAGTACCAATGGAGATATGTTCTCCAAGACATGATTTCGGGGAAGTTTTGGTCAAAAGCACCTCAACACATTTGCTACAATCGTCTTCCGCTTCTTGCAAACATCGTTTACGATATAAACTACAACGGATCTGGGGTAACACCCCAGCATTCCTATCCCTATCGCGAAACACTCTCGAAGGGAGACGTGGTCTTTGTGAAAACAGATTTGTTGACTTGGTTCTTGGACAATCGAAAAATTGACGTGCCAATTACGCTCGTGACTGGCGTATCGGATTTGAGTCCGTCTCGTAGCGACTCTCGACGAATCTGCGTAAATCCAAACATTCGCAAGTGGATTGGATGCAATATCGCTGCTTCCGATCCGAAGATCATAAAAATGCCAATTGGCGTAGGCGAATCTGAGCGTGAAAACGGGAACCACGAGACGCTTCTTCGCCTTCATTCTGAGCGCACGCCTTGGGTGGACAAGTTGGACGACGTTTGTGTTCCGCACCACGGAGGCACCCACAGATCTCGCACGTTGTCGCCAACACTTCCGAAACTCGGGTTTGAAGACTATATGCGCGAGATCTCCAAGCACAAGTTTGTGCTCTGCCAGCGTGGAAATGGAATCGATACGCACCGCGTGTGTGAAACCCTTCTTATGGGGTCTGTTCCTGTTCTTGAACACAGTGCACTGGACGACATGTATTCGCAGTGGCCGTGTCTCCTCGTGGACACCTTCGACACGATTGATACAACGTCCTTTGTATGGGAGGATGTGAAGTATGAGGCGTTTTTGGACGTATTTTGGTTGCGTCATTCGCTTAAAGAACGACTCGCGTCAACAGTATAATGTTGCGAACCGCAGTTATTACCGGGATCACGGGTCAAGACGGTTCTTACCTTGCCGAACTCCTCCTCGCGAAGGAATATCGTGTCATCGGTCTTGTTCGCAGGAGTTCCTCTCCGAATCGCGAGCGAATCCAGCATTTGCTCGGCAACCCCAAACTCGAACTTCATGAAGCAGATTTGTGCGACACCACGTCGATTCGGTCGGTCTTTTCGGAACTGACGTCGTGTTCTCACATTGAAGTCTACAACCTGGGCGCCCAGTCCCATGTTCATTCTTCGTTTCGTCAACCCGAGTATACTGCAGATGTAGATGCCCTCGGTCCCTTGCGAATTTTGGAAACAATCCGATCTCTCGGGATTGGTGACAAAACACGGTTTTATCAGGCATCGACATCGGAGTTGTTCGGAAAAGTCGTGGAGACTCCTCAGACCGAATCAACGCCCTTTTATCCTCGCAGTCCATATGCGATTGCGAAACTGTATGCATTTTGGATTGTGAAGAACTATCGCGAGAGTTACGGGATGTTTGCATGCAATGGAATCCTGTTCAACCACGAATCGGAACGTCGCGGTGACGACTTTATCACACAGAAGATCGCAAAGGGACTCAAGCGCGTGTATGCTGACCCAACGTTTACACTCGAACTTGGAAATCTTGATGCTCGTCGTGATTGGGGGTATGCGCCCGAATATGTTGAGGGGATGTGGCGAATGCTTCAGCAGACAACACCGGAAGACTACGTTCTTGCGACTGGAGAAACCCATTCGGTTCGCGAGTTTGTCGAGACTGCGATGGGATGTATCGGACATTCCATTCATTGGGAGGGATCCGGAATCAACGAAATTGGTCGTGATGAAACTGGACGAATTGTCGTTCGAGTCAATGCCGAATTCTACCGTCCCGCAGAAGTTGACCTTCTGGTCGGAGATGCGACAAAGGCACAAACCAAACTGAACTGGTATCCCGCAACAACATTCAACGGATTGGTAATGAAGATGATGCTCCCTTAAAGTTGGGAGGACATTTATACCCCAAATGGAAGAGACTCAAAATAGTCTACCGCACTCGAATCCATACGAGAAACATGCCGATTGTGACGATATCCAAACGTTGCTTCGTGATGAATCTTCATTCCGCAGAACAGTGTGAGCACGTAGACAATCATTGCGTGGATGTTGGCATCCATCCATCCCTTCTGAAGAATGCCATGCGACTCTTCGATTGCAGAAATGTATCGCTGAATGAGTGGATTCTGCCATAGGCGCTGACTCGCAATGTGGAAGTTGTTGTAGGGTGCGATCCCATTGTAAGTGTCTCCCTTCATGACAAATTTCTTGCGAAGTTCGTGTTTGAGTGTATCGATGTAGGCGCCATATCCTTCCTTTCGCAGGAAATCCAGAGTAAATTGAAATAGCGATTCCTGGTCCTGTGTGTCCTGAAATACAGACCGATAGACATAATCGTGTTTGAGGAGGTTTGTTTTGACATACTCTTCCGTCAAATACGGTGTTTGGAAATAGGAGTCATCGTCGAGTCGCATGTAGTGAGTGTATTCGCGAACTCGAGGATGGGACTGCATAACTCCACTGAAGAAACGACACATCATCAGGTATCCATAAGGGCGACGAAGAGATGTATTGCACAGTTCTTCTTGACCCGCGAAGTCTACCTTGATGAATTCCGTCACACCTGGCAATTGTGCAAACTGTTCCTCGTCATAATCCTCGTGAAACACAAAGATGTCTGTGGTTGGAAAGTGAGAGCGCACAATACCGAGAGATGCGCGTAGAAGTTCCAGTCGGGATGCCTGATTCGGGTCATTAAAAATATGATGACTTTTCGGAGATGCCAGGTAAACGATACACCAACTCATTGATGAATAACGAGTTTCAATTTTCGTAAACCAGTCGCGGATACATACAAATGAGGATTCTTTGCCTGATTCTTGCAAGCGATACGTCGCCAGAATACATTCGGTTTCAATCCATGTGGAGACTTTTCATGCGCATTCACCCGAACGTCGATTGCTATTTCTACAAGGGTCACCCAAATATCACAAAAGACGCATTCGTAGAAGACCAGACTCTTTGGCTCAAGATTCCAGATACATTCGAAACAGTCTACGAAAAGACGCTTCGTGCCTTTGAGTATTTCACTCCGATGCTTTCAAAGTATGATTACGTGTTTCGAAGCAATCTCTCTACATTTATTTCATTCAATCATCTTCTCGAGTACTGCAAGGACCTTCCTCGAACCAATTGTTGTGCGGCAGTCATTGGGGGGATTCCTGCCAACGACGAGAAACGTCATTCGCTCGAATCTGGATTTACGTTCCCCGGTGGAAATGGGTTCTTGTTGAGTCCAGACCTTGTGCGCCGTCTTGTTGAGGAGAAGGTTCCCCTTGTAGAACAAGATGACGTAACGATTGGAGTTGCGCTTCGAAAGTGGGGTGTAAAAATTACAGAATTTGTTCGCCCCGATTTTCGAGACGATGGGTTCTGGTTTATCAACAATTACAAACTTCTTCCTCCAAACGACAGGAACATGAACCCGAAGAAAATCATGTTCAGTTACCGAATCAAATCATTTGATCGAATGAAAGATGTGGAAGTTATGCGCTCGATGATTCAGAAGGTGTACGGCGTGTAAGAACTGTTAGACCATTGTTGTTTTCAAAATGCGCATGAACAATCCATTCTGGATGTTCATACAGAAACTCATTCACTGCGAATGAGAGACCCTTGCAGATTTCATTCACTGGAATTCCCGACTCTTTGCTCTGCTTTTGGGCATCCCAACCACAGCGAAGTGTCTCCCCATGAACTCTGTCTACAACTGTGTCGTGAAGAATAATGTACTTGCGCACGTGGGGGTGCCAGCGCTGAAATTCACGCTTGAGTTGACCGTACACATGCCACGTGTCAATAAACAAAAGGTCCGTCTCTTCAATCGGGCATTCGAGATCGCTCTGTTTGTAGAAGACAGAATTGAGGTCTTCCACAGAACACAGTGTCTGGAATGTATCGATCTCCGAACTCCACTGAGGATCCACCTGAATGAGTTTGGCATTGGGTTTGGATTTCAACCCATAGGCAAACGCATACGAACTGACAGCAGTCCGCACTCCACACTCTGTAACGTGTGTACACTCAGAAGCATACTGCGCAAGTGTCGGAAGATGTTCGTTGATGTCCGACGGTGTCTTGCACAAATCCATATACTTGGATGCGATCATTTATCTAGTAACAACAATATGCCTGTATATCCTATTTCATTTTCAATCCCAGAAACGAAGATTGTCGAAACAGTTCCTTCGAAGACCAAGCAGTTTGCACACATTGTTCCAGGCGACTCCTCCACATACATTTTTCAAACAGAAGACTCGTATCGCAACGACTACCAAACAAGCGTGTTCGGACGTACACAAAAGAAGGGTGGATGGGATTGTCTTCGACATCTCGAAATATTGGCGAATGGATGTATTCCCTGGTTTGAAGATCTAGAAAAGTGTCCAGAAAACACATTGTTTCGGTTTCCAAAACAACTCGTTCAGGACGCAATGAAGTCTGATTCTCCCGAGTCTTACATTCCCGATCTCCTTGCGTATACCCGAACCCATCTTACATGTCGCGCAATGGCGCAGTATATCTTCGACAGTGTCGGGTGTCCAAACCCGAAGCGAGTGTTGTTTCTGAACTCACAGACGAACCCCGACTACCTTCGGTGTCTCACTCTCATTGGAATGAAACAGATATTGGGTTCGCGATGCGTTGAATCTGTATTCATTCCGCACATCTATGAAGACTATGACAACCCGACGAAACTCTATGGGCGTGGATTCACATACTCAAGAGCACTTCCCGTTAGTGCGAAACCGCCGCCCGTTCATATCGCAGAGGTCTTGAATCGCTCATTTGACTTGGTCGTATATGGAAACATTCATCGAGGAATGCCGTACTGGGAAGAAATTCGATATGCCTATCCTCCAAACCAAATTGTGCTTCTGTGCGGAGAAGATTGCGATGCTTCAAATCCGACGATTCATGCCTGTGTTGGACAACTGTATGCGCAAAAAGGGTTTCATGTATTCATTCGAGAACTAGCATAGAATGTTCCACCGTCTCGCTTTCTGGAAAACCATGGGAATGAACCCAGCAGTTGTCTTTGACATTGGTGCCAACAGCGGAGACTGGACGCGCGATGCTCGGAATGTATTTCCGAATGCTCGTTATGAGCAGTTTGAGGCAAATCGCCAACATGCGCATCCTGGGCGACACATGGTTCTCTTGGGTGATACGGAAAAGGAGGTTCCATTCTACAAGGCAATTGGATCAAGTGCTGGAGCAAACACTGGGGCATCGGTATATCTCGAGGTAAGTCAACACTACACTCCGGGACTCTACACAACGGAAATGCTTCCGATGGTTCCACTCGACGTGTATGTTGCACGCAACAACCTTCCGCAACCCGATTTGATGAAACTGGATGTTCAGGGGGCAGAACTCGATGTCCTTCGAGGCGCAGAATCGGTTCTGTCCAAGACCAAATACGTCCTTATGGAGGTATCTCTTCATCGCTGGAACAAGGATTCTCCGATGATTGAAGAGGTGATTTTGTATATGGCATCTCATGACTTCGAACTTATTGACATTGTCGACACACACTTTACGCAAAATTATCTCTTTCAAATTGACGTTATTTTCGCACACAAATCAACTGGTCTTCGCAAGCAGGATTTCTATCTTCGGTAATAAAGGAACTGAAGAGAGCGAGGACGAGGACGACAGACAATCTGTCGAAATGCTTCCATTACACGTTCGATTGTGAACTGCTTGTATCCATTTGTTGTCATATCCATGTCTCCACGACGGAACGTGCGAAGGATGGTCAAGAGGTCATCCTTCGTCGTGTATTTGTAGACCTTGTCGCATAGAATGCGAAAATGTGCGTCGTCTGTACATTTGGTGCATGCGATGATCGGTTTGTCGGAAACTGCGAACTCTGCGACAGCGAGTCCGAACGTTTCTCCATCACTTCGTGCGTGGAGATAGGCATCGCACGTGTTAATAAACTTCTGCTTGAGTTCGACGTCAACTGTTTTTGGCAGATGAATGACATTGGGAAGATCACAAACCTTGTACGTGTTCATGAAGAGGAAGTATATGGACGGATTGGACGTTGCGACTTCGATAACTGCTTCTCTCGCAATTTGAAGATCGAATGTATCCATCGCACCGTGTCTTCCAAAGACAATCGCATCCTCCGGAATGCCAAGTTCTGCTCGCATCGTTTCCTTGGTAAGTCCGCGATGGACTGGATACGGAACAACCGGAACTGCAGTTCCGAATCGTTCATTCAGTTGCTGACTGATTGAAAAGTAAATGTCTCCGTGGGGTTGGCGAGTTTCAAAGACACAGTGAACTGCATATGTACATGCGGTTACATCACCGAACGGAGGACGTTCCAATCCCCCGTGGGTTTGTGTGTAATAAACATCAACATTCTCACGGCGCAACAGCGGGTCAACTTCTGCGAATGAGTTTACCAAAAAGACGGGAAATCGCTTGCGGAATTTGTCAAGTACGTCGGGCATACATGTCAATCCTTGACGAGCATACATTTCGGGGGTAAATCCAATGATAATTGACTGGTTCCCAAGAAGCGTTTCGTTGTAATGTGCGTAATCATACACGGAAACTTCGGTGCCTCTCTCGCCGAAATGACGAATAAAAAAGGCAATCTTCATTATAATGATAACCGACATTCACATAGGGAATATATCCGCATGCCGGAAAGCAATGGTCGAATATCTTCAGAAACGAAAACAAGACGACCCGTCCTTTACGGTTGTAGATGTCGGCGGGACTGCGAGCGGATGGACGCATGGAATTGCAGACGTTATCATCGACATTAACCCTGTGGATGCCACGCGGTATTTCAAAGTTAACCTCAACCGATACGAGGATTGGACTCCTGTCTGCGATTACGTTGCCGAGAATGGAAAGTTTTCGTTTGCGATCTGCTCGCATACACTCGAGGACATCGCGAATCCAATGCTTGTACTGGAGATGCTTCCCAAAATCGCAGACGAAGGATATATTGCTGTTCCGAGCAAGTATCGTGAGTTTTCCCACGTTGAAGGCGCTTACTTGGGGCACATCCACCATCGTTGGATTTGGAACATTCGCCCGGAAGAACCCAACCTTTTTGTCGGATTTCCCAAAGTTGGGTTTCTTGAACATTACACGCCCCTTCACCGACTTGGGAATGTGTCAGAGGATGTTGCGGAACTCAACTTTCGTTGGAAACAGCGGATTCCCTTTCGAATTGTGAATGACGATTATTTGGGACCGAGCATTCAAAGCGTTCGAGAGTATTACTTGGCACTTCTGTAAGCACGGCATCGAGAGATAACCTCTTGTATGTTGGTTCCACAAGGGACAAGCGTTCGGATAAACTCATCAGGCAATTCCCACCACTTTACCTCCAACAAGTCGCGAATCGTCTGCTCATCAAATCGATATTTTACAACACGTGCTGGATTTCCAGCAACCACAGCATACGGAGGGACAGACGTCGTCACAACCGATTGTCCCGCAATCACTGCTCCATCTCCGATTGTAACTCCTGAATAAATTGACACATCGCGGGCAATCCAGACATCGTTTCCGATGATTGGATTGGTTTTTCCCCAGTTGTTTGGAGGCGCTTCCGGAAACAGACGGGCAAATGGATACGTAGAAAACGTGTCAATGTGGTGGTTGCCATCGATGAAGATGTGAATGTTGGGTGCGAACGAACAAAACGCACCGGTTGTCACAACGACATTCGGTCGTGACCATGTATGAATCTGGATTGTGCCATACGTGTTGCGTCCCGTCTGTAGCATTGTCTCGTCTCTTCAAAATGAACTTGGAGTTCCAAACTCATTTTGTTGGGGTTGCCCCCGTTGTTTGTTTTTTGTTCCACCTCTTTGACGCCATTTCCCGCTACCCCGCTTAGTTGGAGTAGGCAAGACCACCCATACCGGACATGACGCGGAGAACGTTGTAGTTCACGGCGTACACGCGGACCTGGGCAGTGCGGCCAGAGCGCACCGTGTTGACGGACACAGTGAGCCGGAGGGTCGCCTTGTCGATACGGGCGAAGTTGCAGGTTCCGCTGGGCTGGTGCTCCTCAGGCTTGAGCGCAAAGGAGTAGACGTTGATACCCGGGGAAGGGGTGCGGCTGTGGTGCTGGTAGGGCTGCACGCGGTCGAAGTAGCGACCCTCGCGCTCCGTGAAGCGGTCCTGGCCGTTGAGCTGG
>JACCDV010646526.1_pt1 | contig 15670 bp, 10 predicted proteins | sample 7446131 | NCBI WGS metagenome assembly JACCDV01 (sample SAMN15323448, study PRJNA562643) | freshwater metagenome | isolation source: river surface water | place: USA:Blue River Watershed | collected 2017-08-17 | reverse complement strand
TCCCATCAAACGCAGATGAAACTACACGGATTTATTAATAAGCATGATCCTTTTATTGAATATAGATACAAAATTGAATAATCATTTGCTTGCCTCATGGGCGTACTTATCAATTATGTTATAAGTCCTGTACTATACTTCAACGTCCAAATTATTAAGACTATTTGCAATGGATAAGCATGTTTCTGTCAAGTCCTTAATGCATATTGGATTATCGAGCAATATAGATTCATCTGTATTCCATTCCTTTTCTATATAAAACTTGTTTATAGCTTTTATCTTTTATGAACTCTCCTTCTATAGTAGCTGATCCATATTTTAGGCGAAGAAGGCAAGGAAATTATTGACATCGCTCAAAATAGTATAAGATTTGTTTTATAGCAGTCCATTCATATTCACTAAAAATAGCAAAATCTCCTTTATTACATCTACCTTGTGGCGAAATAAAAGTAGATCCCACACTGTGAAATTCTATGCCTAAAAAGCACGCCCATTCTTTTTCCACTCATTAGGAAGATAGCTTAATTTAAGTCCTAAATTATCAAAGCTTTTAAAAAGTTTAATGTTTGGTGTTTGTGCCCAGACATTAATTATTTCATTTAGAAAGCAAAGTATGTCATTGAAGATATTCTTGATGCTTCTTTACAGTAAGAAGCCAGATATAGCTGAGTTACTAACGAGATGATTGGCTATTGCTAAAAAGTACTTAATAGAAGCTGTCTTTTGAAGCTGTCCATCTGATGTTTTTAGAGTAAACTATAGTAAATAATTGATGAAGATCTTGGCCACATCTTTGTTGCTCTTAACGAAATCAGTTCTCTTTATGAATTAATATACAAGTGCCATAGTGAATAAAGATTTTGATTCAAGTAATTGTTGAATATTATGGGCATCTTTTATCTCAATTTTATTATTACTTGATTTAAGCAAGGTCAAAAGCTTTCTTTATTACTGTTTTCTCCTTTATCTCTCCCCAATATGTTTCAACTGAACTAATGCACTGACAACTCCATCAGTTAAACTTTTTTCTTTTTTATTCATGTCATTAATGTAATCTTCAATTTTTCTTTATACCCTTTCGTATTGTATGAGTAATTATTTATTTTAGCATAGAATAGCTTTGAACTTTTGTCCAAATTTAGAAAACTAGGTGTCTATTAACTAAAAGAAGATAGGATACGCGAGATAAAACTATATTATTTGCAGGTATTTGATAAGGTAAATATTAATTACTTGTTAAGAGCTAGACTATTTGGGGATGATATATATGGCTATGGACGTGAATACTTAGATACTCATGACCACTCTATTTGTTGCCTAACTTTGGTTGAAGTCAATCGTAGGGGAAATGGCAATGAACAGGCATAGTAGGTATGTATAGTATTTGTAAATTTCATGTTCGTCATCTATTTGAAGGCTTAACTGGCCAGCCTTCAAGCCCTTCTTCACAATCTACATATGATTCCCAAATCCGAGTGAGTTCATCATTTTACTGCAAATACCGGTGAGTTTACTGTAGATAAGAACAGGCATTTATCGGGTATCAAAATATTGAATGGTTCTGCCTGTTATTACAGTTATGATGTAGTGCCGTTGCTTTGGATCAACCCTAAGGGTGGAATTCATCAATATAATGCCTAAGTTCAATAAGTAATAAATGGAAGTTATATTGATGGGAGAGTTTGTGAGGATATTGGCTAAATCTTGCATATTGTTTCTCAGCAATAGCTCAAGAATTCCTTCATTGCAAGTGGCTCCATAATAAAACAATTACAATCCATTTTTACTGTCTTTTAAGTGACCACTTATTTTATCATGTAATTAAATCCATCCTTCAATGCGAACTTTGTAATTGAATTGCCCTAATTAATGCAGAACAAAAAACTTAACTATTAAAGGTAAAGCGTCACAGATTTTGATTAACTGCTATCTGTCTTATTTAAGAAGTGACATTCTAATTTATTGAGTAATTTAGTTCAATTGTAAAGTATTCAAACTATTGATTTGGCTCCATTCAACAATTTTCCTTAGCCCATAGAATATTTTAATTCCATTAACACTTACTCTCCCTTTTCTTGAAAAATAGGATAAAATATTATCCTTAAATAATCGTGTAAATTATGTATAGATAGGCAAAAGCTGCTATGAATCAGCCATTATTATCTTTTCTGAAACTAGGCTTAGTAATTAGCTTACGTCGAACTATTTGCTTAATACTTCCTTACTAATGTGATCAATAAAACTATGCGCGTAATAACAGCATTTATCATTGTCTTTTACAATCTTGAAGATAAATCCGATGTGGTCAGCTATTATTCTAAAGCAGGTGCAATGGTTCAAAAGCTTAGAATTATAACATTACAAGCTTGGCTATATATTCGTTAATTTTTTTTGCATTATTTCAAACAGTTCATGCATATTTTTTTGTATTTGAGGGGAGAATGAGGGAAACTTAGCAAATAACTGGCAACAGTACTTAATAAATTGATAGTCCTCACTTTCAGATAGATCAATGGAGTATATTTTGGCGATTGAGACATATCTCTCCAGAGTAGAAATGTCATTTACGTTAATAGCATTTATTATGATATTAAAGATTATTTGCAAGTATGATTATACGAATTCCTCATAAGATATTCTTTTAATTCTTTTGAAAATTATTGACTAATCTCTAATGTAAGCCATCTTGATACTCTTCTATGTGTTTTTACTTAACAAAGACACCATGCTAGGGCAATAAAGTTTAGCACCGAGATCTTTTAAGAATAATACAGCCATTATTATTGATCCTTATTTGATAACCTTACTTATTAAAGACTCTAAATATTTTGATGATAATCCGTCTTCACCTTTAGGCAATTTTAGCAATACTTTGTATATATAAATTGTCTTAAATAGGCTATCTTCCTTTAAAGTCAATCTTTAAATATAGGAGCTAATATGTTTGATCCAACTATTAGAGAGCTCAATTTTCTCGATGTTTTGCATAGCAGATTAATAATTATAGTTCGAGCTATTGTTTTGGATAAAGAAGAGATAGAGTTCTTTAAAAGGCCCTTAGAAGTCAGATTAGTGTATTTCTCTTGCCTCTTGCGACAATATATCATTTATCCCGATCTAAATAATCTTGGCTTTTAAACTTTACTGTAAATTTGCCTTTAATAGCTTTTGCTTCATCAAAAACACCTCATTTCCTTTTTACTTTAGTCTATTGTCACACAAAGACCAATAACTAAGAAAAACTGCAATAACCATTTCTTGGATCTACAAAGTTTCCTTTTTCAAATTTATCAGGTTGCCCCATAGAATATCAAGCTCTTAGCGTAGAGTGATAAAGCGAGAAGACGAAGGTTTTTGAGTTAATAAAGTTAAGTAAATTTGGAGCAAAATTTTCTTATCGTTCCGAAGAAACTGTTATGATGCCTTGAGAACTATTTATTATTGAAGAGCTTGCACTGGTTCATTGATAAAAAATGAAGAAGAACTGCCTTTAATTATTCCTCTTTACTCGTGTACTGAACGGACCACGTAGTAAGCCTTGAGAATATCAAGATTATACTGCTGAGATACAGCAAATGTCAGCTTGCCAAAAATGTGATTTGCTAATGCTAGTTTAAGCATTGAGTTGGCTTAATTATTAGCGGGCTAGTAAAAAAATAAACCCTGCTTTAACCGATTGTATTGATCAAGTCTAAGATTAATGTAGGTGTAGCCTCTAGGACTACGAAGATTTATTCTGTTAATTAAGTTTAATATAGCTTCATTATTCTCCCTGATTATTTGGTAGATGGAAGACAGGCAATTTAGGATGTATTAACGACTGCTAATTTGCTTCTGCATTGGCAAAATGACTGCTTTAGGTAAAACTATTGATATGTTTGATGGATTGAGATCGTGGATTGACTTTAACTATTGGTCTTTTACTTTTATTACTTAGCAAACCTAATGGTTAATCTTCATTTCTAAATTAGCCTTATCATTCAATGTTGCGTAATTAGTTGTCTTCTTTCTTTCATCTGCCTTAATGATTTCTAACTTTTGAGGTGGTAGATTGTTAAAAATATTTTGCTTTATGTTCACATCATTCTTGATATTTTAACGATCCTCATTCTCTCCCTCAGAAGGACCTTTGAATACATTTCTTTAAGCAGACTCAGAGTTTACTTTCTGCCCGTTGCCAAGAATACGATCCATAGTACGTTTGATTGCTTAAGGCTTTTTTTTGAGATTATCGAGAAAAGGGTTTTTCATATGGTTAATATTAATAATGGCAATTTGATTAATGATTAAACAAATGGCCCTCTAATTTATCAATCTAATTATACAAGTGTATCGTATTTAATTATTACATGATTACCAATCAAAAATGGAACGAAATGTCCAGCGAAGAGGAAGATTAGGATTCATGGTTCGACGATGATGAGCCTCAAACCAAACCAGTTCCAACTTAACCGCCTAAGCAGCCTTAGAATATTACTCACACATAATAATCAAAGGAAAAGGTTTAAGATAAGCCTGTTGAGATCAATAAAGAAAAACCAGTTCAAAAGTAGGTCAATTAAAAAAAGAAAACCTTCCTAAAAGATGAAGATTTATTGGTGGAGTATACAAACAAAAGAGTGGATGACCCAAGAGTGCTTAAAGCAGTGAGAGTGGTTGATGAGTAGCATAAAAAACTTCTAACTGCTTTGAAGAATGCAAGAGCAAAATAGGTTAAGGAAGGCTTATTTATTATAAACTTTAATGAGGCAGCAGATTTGCTTGAGTTCATCAAATAAAAGATTGCCAATAGATATCGTTTCTTTTTGCAGCCCTACTTCAAGCGCAAGTTCGAAAATGGCTAAGAAGGAAAGCCAAGAGAAGAGCGTCCCCAGCGATAGAAAGGCTAAAGGAAGAGAAGATACTAATAAGATCGTGAGTAGTAGCTAAAACCTCAAAGATAAAACAAATAAAAGGAGAGTAAGCGATAGAAAGAATAGGAGAAGAGTAAGAAAGTATATGTGGCTAAATAGGCTTATGAGATTGAGAATATGAAGAATATCTTGCATATAAAATCATAGAACTTTGATGTGTGGAGGGTCAGGGAAGATTTGTAAGACAAGAGAGTCTTTAGGGATTTCAATAGGCTGAAAATTAAAACTCCATATGGCTTCATGGGTAAAGTCTACAAACTCATCTCTTAGATAGAGGAAAAGCATAGTTTCTCCCTTGAAAAAGAACCATTAGAAACAAACAAAGAAGAAATAGTCTAACTTATTCTTGTATAAAACAAAAATAAGAACGTAGCAAAGCAGCAACCCACTGCCAACAATCCAAAACCAAAGCCCGCATAAAAAAGATACAAAGAGGAAGAGAAGCCTAAGAATACCAAAGAGCCACCAAAAGTTGAGCAATCATCCCGCAAGCTGGCAGCCAACTTTGATTAGTACTTCAAAGACATAAGCAAATCTAACTTAAGTGAAATAGTAAAAGGCTTTAATGAGGATGAATTCGTCAAGAGGCTCAAGGAGAACAATACTGCTATTTTCTAAAAGTACTGGAACGCTTGGAAACTTTAAGCTTAATAATAGCACATCTAACAGGTAAGCTTAGTACTATACAGTTGTTAAAACTTGTTCATCGCCTCAAGAAAAGCACAATATACGACGTGTAGCTCAAACCTGGCTCTAGAAACGAGAAAGCAGTGCTGACAGCCTAACTCAAACCTCGCCCTGAGAAGGACCGCCGCCCTAAGGTGGATGTTTCTGGAGTAAACAACTACTTAAGCTGATTGTTAGCTAAATAAAGTATTATTGAATATTAGATATTCTGATCATATAATTACAATATTGATGGTGTATATAAAACTAGGCGAGAACCTCTATCAAAAGATCAAGAACTATCTCTCACCCGACAAAACAGTGAAATGCAACAACCAAATTTATATTTCATATCCCGAGTTCAGTACACATACTTTCATGTAGAACGAATATCGCATACCCATAATCTATAGATCCACAAAGATATCGGCAGGAACGATATCATTACATATTCGCAAATGGATCAACTCATACAATAAGAAAGTCAGAGTCCTCAGCAAAAAAGACTCATCTAATAGTTGAGAAATAAGAGGGAGCTTAGATTGCTAAAGAAAATTAATCCTAATAAGCAAGCAGAGGATTACTATTTCCAAGCCAAATAGTCTGGCTCCTCCATAAAGGAGATGACCGACACCATCTCCTTCTCTATGGCATTTATTTTTACTTTCTTCATGGCGGGACTCACGGGCTACTCAGTTGGAGCCTACTTTCTTAATTGGAACCTTGCTCAATCTCTAATGCTTTGCTTGGCATTTATAGTTTTTACCTTATTCATTTAAACTACACTGTTTATAATAAAGCAGAATCGAACAGACCAAATGAAAAAGCAAAAATCCAAACAGAATAATTATGAATATAAGCCAAACCATCAGAAATAAGCTGAGGCTGCAAATAAGAAAAAAAGATAATGATATATGTAAATTATGTATTTTGACGTTTCAAAAATGAGATTTTTGGTAAATATTAACAAGCAGTAATTCGATTGTAATGGACTAGATTAGTGCGTTTGTGGGTGATGTGTGTTTCTGAGGAGGGTAGGGATGGAATTGGTGCTTTTCTGGGGATTTGATAATTTTATTGTTGATATTTTAAATTTTGCCTGTTATAAATCACATATATAAAGTATAAAGGTGCTGAATGTCATTGAACTCATGCTCTGCTTGCTCCCCAGAACTCATCGACAGGAGGATAATACTCGCCTCTCTTCGAAAGCAACTCCTCAAGTTGAATCTTGATTACCAACCAGATTACGGTGAGTAAAACGACACTCAAGTTCTCAATGATATGGCATTCAACCGCCTCATCTAAATCATCTTCAAAGATGACAGCACCTTCCTTCACTCCAACAACAAATGCTTACACCACCGCTTATTAAGGTAAGTCACATGCCTATCCAGATACCTTAGGAGAAAACTAAAATGCAATAGCCAAATTTTGAATGACCTTTGCAACCAGCTTATCTTATCTATGGCCTAAAGAAACTATCAGCTTAAAGTTCTCACCATGCAGGTACATATCTTGATATACGAATAGATCAAAAGCGCACAAATAACTATCGAGCGCATTGTCCAAGACACAAATAACTCAGAAATGGTTAAGCTGTAAGTAAAAAGACTGGAGGAATAAATCTACTTTGATACAAGGCAATCACTTGCTTTACAGGGATATAAACAGAATAATAATGAGATTTAGTAAAAAGAGCAGGCTTAATAGTTTAGAGCCGGGTAGGTGCACAACTATTAAGAACCAATCCAACCTACACACAAACTATAATCTAATTGATATTTTATATCAATTAATTTAATCCCCCCAATCATCTATCTCATAACCTTATCTTATCAATCAAAGCCTCTTCTCAACCTGCACAAATCCATTCTATTCGTACTCTTTTCTCGACACAATCCACTTATCGAATATCCTCATGGAGGACATTATGGTTGCTCCCAGCCAACTCGAAATTGAACGTTCGGATTTCTCATTTGTTGTAAACACTTTCATTTTTGAACCGTAACCGCTAAAATCAGCTTAAAGCAGTTATCTTTGCAATCGATCAGGCGCAGTCGTAAAGCTTGACCCTCCTCCAACAAGTTGGATGTTAGGAATAAGTTCCTTTCTTTGGTCGGGCTCACACTTCTCTAAGCTTTGGCTTATTAAATGCTGAATGCCTCTAAATCCATCTTCTCCCTTTTCATTGAAATATAGTTCAGGGGCCATAAATAATTCTTTGCCAAAGATTATCTTATTTTTATCAGGCAGCTAGAATGCGGTCTTATCTGTATGCTCATTATATGAAATGGATTCGTGCCTGTTCTAAAGGAGGTGACTGTATTGATGCTTCACTTCTCTCATAAGCTACATGCATCCCCATTCATTCATTTTGTCTGTTAATTTATCGTAATTTGAAAAGCTGTTCTTGTAGCGACCGTTGACTAATGAATGTTTATAGAGTTCTCTCGTGATGGTTTCCCCGCCGATGCTTGCCCTAATAATACCCTTGTTATGAATGAACCCTTCCACAACTGGCACAACGTGGGTGTACTCTGCTCCAATATCAACAACTAGCGAGCTCTCGAGCCCAAATAGGTAAGTTGATAGTACTGGCGCTTTATGCATAAATAATCCATTGAACTCATACTACTCGAAAAAGAGTTCAATCAGCTTTTGCCGATACTCTTTGCTACTCAGAGGAGGCTCAATGTAAAAGAGCGGATGCTATGAAGGATTAACAAGCAATTTTTTAGCTAGAGTGGATCCTGTTAATGTTTGGAATCCCTCCCAATCATCAATAAAGCAATTCTCCAAAATACTTTAAGGATCGCTGTTTTCCTTGGCGAATGAATTGTAGAAATCCATTTAAACCTTTTCTCCTGTTGTTTTGTTGACTTGGACATACTGAGTAATCTTCAACTTACGGAAGGAGCGATAAGATCAGGCCTTTACTTGCCAGCGAAGCCTATCTTGGTGTTTAGGGAGCCCACCTCCATAATGAGGGGGATGCCGTAGAGATGATTGAATCCTTGTGGAATGTACATAAATATTAGTATAGAACTAACAAAATGATTAAATATATACAAATATCTATTATTTGCGCACTTATACGTTCAAAATATAAATACCAACACCAGCACCACATCATCTACCTAGAAAATATTTAATTAGAAGATTTAATCATGGTGTTTCTTTATATGTTCTTGTGTGCCCTCTAACTTTATCCATAGTAAATATTATGGCATAAAGCAGTTCTGTTACATTTTTTTAGCTGAGAGCTTAGATTAATTGAAACAAAAATATAATAACAAAGATAGTTATGTCCCTCAACGACTTTGTAATAGTATCTAAAATTGGTTAAGGAGCCTACAGCTCCGTTCATAAAGTGAAGAGGCTTTCCGACGGTAACATTTATGCACTGAAGAAAGTACAAAATATGCTATTAAGGTCAAAATAAGCAATTTGAAGTAAAAGTAAAAGTAGAATGCCTTAAATGAGGTGCGCCTACTCGCATCCATTTCATCAGATTATATAATAAAGTATAAGGAGGCATTTTTCGATTCAAAGTCAAACACTTTGTGCATCGTTATAGAATATGCGGAAGGTGGCGACCTTGAAGTAGTATCAAATCAATATAGAAAATGATTGAGAAAAAGAAGAAAACCCTTTCTTGGTTCGATGAAAAAGATATTTGGACGATGATAAAGCAAATTCTTTCAGGGCTAAGTATTCTTCACGAAAGAAACATTATCCACAGAGACATGAAAAGTGCAAATATATTCATTTCTAATGGAGTATTCAAAATCGCAGATTTAAATGTGTCCAAATTGCTAAAGAAAGATTTAGCTTACACTCAAACTGGGACGCCTTACTACGCAAGTCCATAAGTTTGGCAAGATAAGCCATATTAAATGAAAAGTGATATTTGGTCTTTTGGTACTGCATTTATTACTTAGGATGCATCATTTATGAGTTATGTACTTTGAAACCCCCCTTTACTGCAACCAGCATGGAAGGCTTGTTCAAAAAAGTTATGAAAGGTACATATCCCAAAATTCCTCAAACATACTCAGAACGCTTGTCTAAGATTATTGACCTCTGCATGCAGGTAGATCCTTCCAAAAGACCCACGGCTAAGGAACTTTTGAATAAAATTGACGAAGGCAAGGAATAGGTATCAAGGGCAAAAATGTCTTCAATTAATCTACTGAGCACTATCAAAATCCCCAAAACCCACTAGGCTTGGAAGGATGAACTTCCAAAATCTAATTACTAAAGCGAACAAAATACATAAAGTCTTATCCATCCTAAATTTGGAAACGTTAGTCAAAATAGGCTCAAATAAATAGTCCGATTGAAGAACCTTTAGAACGCGTTTGCAAAGAAATAGACTGTAAAGAGGCTTTAATTAGATAATAATGTAGCTTCACAGAAGATAAGTGAGTCAAAACCAACTGTAGATAAATCTTTAATTGACAAGATCTATATTCGAAAGAGTCAACTGGAAGTGTTACCAAAGCTTAAAGTATATTCATAGCCTGACGACAGAGAGAGAGTTAGTGACCTGTTGATAAAGCTGAGGGAAGAAGAAAAGAGAAAGTATGACTACAATCGTCCGGTTTGGTGGGGATGATAATTTTAGAATTAATAAATATTTAATTCAAGATATGTCAGTCGTATCGATAGTTTTGTCCTTGATCGTTTTCTATATCCTTGCCTTGCTGAGTGGGTTCCATGAAGTTAAATAAGGCTATGTGGGATTATATAAGAAGCTTGGTGTCCTCAGGCCTTAACTCAGCTAACCTGGATTCCATTTCAGAATCCCAATGTATGAATAATTCATCGAAATGAAAATAAGCATCCAAACTGATGTAGTGACTAATATTCCTTGCGGCACGTCAAACGGAACCTTAGTGTATTTCGACAAGGTGGAAGTGGTTAATAAACTGAAAAGATAATATGTCTATGAGACAGTGTTCAACTATACTGAAGATTACTAGAAGTTTTGGATCACTGATAAAATACACCATGAAATCAATCAGTTCTGCTCTAAGAACTCTCTACAAGATATCTACATTGGCATTTTTGACCAGTTAGATGAGGAGCTGGTGAAATCTCTCAATAGAGATCTTTCAGCTTGGGCTCCAGGAATAGAAATTCTCTCAATCAGGCTCACCAAACCTCAAATACCAGAAAGAATAAAAAGGAACTTCTAAGAAATGGAAAAGATCAAGGTTGATTTCTTCATCGCTGCTTAAAAGGAAAAGGTACGAGTAGAAGAAGAAATGACAAAACAAAAGCAGCAAGTCATTAAGGCAGAGTCTAATCTTTAGGTTATGAAAATCGACTTGAAAAAAATGATTGAGAAGAAGGAAAATGACCTAAAAATGGCTAAGATCTAAGGAGAAATGATTTACGATAAGGCGAAGACACAAATATAGACTGAGTTTCTTGCTGCATTCTAATAGGCCTAAAACTATAAAACTCTCTTCACCGATTAATACATGTCATTTTTGGCCACTGAAGCTCTCACTTCAAACGCAGTCTTTATTCTTGGTGACTAAATCCCGAATGTTCAATTAAAGCAATGATCTGCTAAATTCAACACTTTTACTTAAACCAATAAATAATCTTTTCTTATTAATCATTAAACGAAAATGTATGCTTTGTTTAGCTTCTTTATATCTTATTCGATTTGGCCTAACTGCTTTTAGTAATCCTGCTTCCTTCTCTTAAGTCCTGTGGTATCATATAGCCTCAAATGAGTCGTCTTTTGGTATTCTTTGTTAATCTCATTCCATCTACTTTTCAGTCCCTCTCGAATTTCCTCAATCTATTCTTTGCTTAACATCTGCCTAAATAGCAAAATAGTAACTTGCTTTATGGATTTTGTTCGTGCATACTTTGTGTCATTCTATATTATTGATGAATGCTCTATTTTATCCTCTAGAGATATTGAGGAACCCTTCCAAAGTTTTTTTTCTAAAGCCAGTTTTCCTATTCCTGTGACTTACGGGCACTTGAAAGAATGCTCTCAATAGCATTGGAAACTATGAAGTTCTTATCAGACTTCCTTCCTAAAATGGGCTTTTAGTGCGCTCGAGGTACCGGCGGTTTCTTGTGAGAGCAATCATAAGAAAAGTTACGAACAGGTGGAAGAAAATTGCTTCCCATAGTACCAGTGTGCTTCTTGATGAAACTATCAGGAGAGGGCTTTCTGTCATTCTTCAAATAGCCAAGAGTAGAGCGATCCCCATATTCAGTATGTGCTTGGAGCCCTAGTGTAAACTGTCCAGAAAGGTTAGAAATCTTATTTAAGTATCTATTACTCCTGGTTTAGAAGTGGTCTTGTGACAAAAGGTTGACCCTGTTGGAGGAATATCGTGTGGATATTTCGATCGATATATCCTCCCCTTTTACTCAATCTTCTCTTCCTTGGGAATTATATTGTAAATCGACTATTCCATCATACTCACAGATATATTAATTTTTTATTTGCCACCAAACCCAAATAAAACACTAAGCATTATAATAGAAAACAGTAATAAATATCAAGAAGTAGTTTTCGTTTAGTGAGACAAGAGTATCTTGGCAACTTATTGAATGCTTCTTTTGTTTTATTTATCTCCTTTCCATATCTTTTCAGGATTGAAGACGGAAGTGACTGCGTTAATAAAAGCACTATTTCCAAACCTCCTAATTTCTTCATTTTGTAAATGTAGCTTACAGAATAGCTGTATCCTCTAATAGCATTTGTACTTATAATGGAGTGAGATTAACTTATAATATACATTCTATTAGTCCACCACTTAAAAGTTCAATGTTTCCAGAATTCTCCCTTACATTTATTGGTATTCTCCAAGAGTAAATTGACTTCCTTGCATGTTGTTTATCTTCTTAATCTGCAGTTGCCTCACCTCATTAAATTTAGAGATAAGTAGCATAATAGTTCCAACCAACAGGTCTTTTTATGTTTGCTATATTTTAAAGCCAAGCTTTCTCAGTCTATCGAGGGTGCTTACAGCTAAATAGAGGGAACTTAGTGACAACTGGAAAGAATGGCATGCTTAAAAGAACCATATGCCTAGCTTCAGTTCTATGACGGAGGTTTCAGCTTGATTTGTCCGCTAAAGGCAAGCCATTTCTATTTCTGTATGAATGGAATGCGAGGCACAAATTGTTTACTTTTGGTAAGAGTCTTCTTTGCTCATTATAGTAATTTTAAATTCTTAATCTCATAGAGCTCAAATACAGCAATAAATCTGATTATATCCAGCACTAATCCCTTTTATAATTTGAATATGATTAGGGACGTCAAGGAGATCGAGGAGTCCATGATCTGGGAAGACACAGGAAGGCAAATAGCAGCTCGATCCAAAGCATATAGTAATACTGATTCACGCAAAATAGTGGTTTTTGTGATGGGAGACAAATCTTCGGGTATGATGCATTATAGTAAGGAAAATCGTCAGTAATAAAAGTACTAAGAAACGACTTCGACCCTGATACTAAGCCCAATTCATTAATCGAATATTGGCCTTCGAGGGTAGGCCTTGACAAGAAACAACTTGTCCATTTTTACTAAATAGGCAATCCTGAGCTGTCCTCTTTTGTTAGTCGTTTCTTCTCATAGAGCGTTCGCATTTACTTTTTGATCTGCGTTGACCTGACCCAACCCAATAAGATAATTTCATCAACTACGAAATATCTTCAAAAGATTAGAGATATTTGTGCTAAAAAGAAAAACGAGCCTTCAGACCAAGAATAGAAGAGGAAAAATCATATCGATACAGATGTGATTAATGCCATCCCAGCATATGTTGGATTAGTAGGGGCTAAATTCGATGCCTTTGAAAAGTTGGATAGCTAATACAAAAAATGGATCAATCGAACCTTAAGATATGTAGCACATACGAATTCCTGTTCTCTAATGTCTTCTTCCAATAAAAATAATCAAACCGGCCTACAATTTCGAACCTTTTTCAATGATCTTCTTAATAATAGCGAAAACCCTCCCAAAAATAACATGAAAGAGTTTACTAAACCTGTTTTCTGTTTTTTCGCATAGGATAAAATTTCATAAATGAATGTACCTACTTCAGGCAGTATGACTGATATATAAGTTCTCTAGAAGCATCTTGACACAGGCCAAAAGAATGAAGAAAAGCCCGAGATCAAAAAAGAAAAGACCCAAATAAAAGGTAACGGTAAACTTTCAGACGCAATATAAAAGCGAAGAGCTGTATATTTTTATTTATGCTTAGGAGCTGACACAAATGACCAAGAAAGATGTGACGAAAGACAAGTTGCAATATGTTTGATTCATAATGTCATTATCATTTGGTTCCATTCATCTACCTCATAAAAGCTTACTAAAACCTTTACAAGATTAGCTAGCACCTTTTTCTTTACCCTTGGATGCTGATATTGAGATGAGAAGTTGTTGTCGATTTTCTCACCAAAATGCTCTCTTCCTTATATTATTACTGTAACGCCTTAGTGATCAAAATCAGCTGGATTGGTTTCTAGAGTAATTTTTTCCCGTGCCTGCTGTTTTAATAGATTTATGGGTTCTCTAAAGCATACTATTTAGTGAGATTGTAGGACTTTGGGAATAGATAGGGGGATTGTCCTATAAAGTAAAATAAATAAATCTGCATAGTTAGCATATCATGGAAAGCATAGCCTCGCGAATTCTAACATATTCTTAAGCATACATTACGGCTGAGGGCATCTAAGCAGATTAGGAGTCTCGCTTGCCAGTATTTTTGCTGTAATTATCCGAGTCTTAATCTCATCTTTTATGAGAAGTAAAGGTTTCCATGCCCACATATTTCAAAGTAGCACCCAACCTCATATTTTTTGATTGCAGCAAAAGCATATTTGACTCCAACTGCCACTTGCTCGACCGCCACATTTACAGTTGATAGATACTTCACAAGCGAATCGTTAGAAAGAATATTCACTACTGTTCCTATCTCTTGATCTTTCAAATCCATTGAATCAAAAAGATGCCGGACCAAGCGAACAAAGCAACCACTGAAGTCATCCCCGTCCATAATAAGTTTTTATTCTCCTATTCTGAATCCATCAAATATTACTTAGCTATGATGCGATCGCTGTCTCCATCGAAGAAGTAGTACTACTCTGCTTTTGGATAGTTAATAAGGTATGGTACTTTAGATGTTTTCTTAAAATATTTATACACCCATTCAGCACCACACTACACATTAGGCAAGTCGAAACGTTAATAATTGACTGAGAATATTTGGAGGTAATCTTGCAAAAAGGAATAGTTCTTGAATGACTCTCCACCAACTCCATTTGCGAAATCCAGACAAACACTTTTTTTTCTCCATTTCCTATCAAGATTTATTTATATCAGCTTAATTGCTTCACAAAAATGTTACCTGATAATCTAAAAGTATTTATTAGTAATTTAAATAGTATTTGTAGTTTATTAATGACTATGCATAAACTAGCCTTTGATAATGTATTATTTACTTAAAGAGAAGACTTATGGTGTTGTTCTTTACCCCAAATCAATCACTCTTCTTCCTAGCACAGCCAATACTTTCCTTCTTAGTTGATAATGTACCTTAAAATATTCGATAAGCCTAATGAAGTTAATCTTTTGTCTCTCCCCAAGTAAAATACACTCTTTTACTTAGTATTTTCTTGTAAACAGACTCTTTTCAGGAGGTGTAATGTTTCTTTGGGATCATTAATTATTTTGGAAACTTACTCTTCATCAATCTTAAGTTCTTCAAATGACTCTACTTTAAGGCCATTATATCCGGGAGGATTATGAGAGGCTGTATTCATGACAACTGACTATAATAAATGATACTAAAGGAGTTTCCTGTACTTTGACTAATCTCTACTAACTTGCATGCTATTGCAAAAAAAGGCCTTTCAAGACGTCCATTGTGATCGAACTTTCGGATAGTGAGATTACTGAAGTTGAGAAGCTCTGAGGAATCATGTGGAGAGAGAGTGTGGTAGAATTTTTAAAGCTATTAGTATTTATTCATTTATTATAATTTAGACGTGTCTTTCAATTATTAATATCTCTTAATCAAATATAGGGGTTGGGGTTGGGG
>JACCDV010178335.1_pt1 | contig 15675 bp, 19 predicted proteins | sample 7446131 | NCBI WGS metagenome assembly JACCDV01 (sample SAMN15323448, study PRJNA562643) | freshwater metagenome | isolation source: river surface water | place: USA:Blue River Watershed | collected 2017-08-17 | reverse complement strand
CGACTCGGCAAAGGCATCCAGGTGAGATTGCAACGGATCTGATAGCTCCGTCACGGTTAGATACAGTACGGGACTGGATTTCCAATCGGTGTGCGTGCCCAAAGATTGTAGATATATGGGGATCCGCGTTAGTGTAGGCTGCTGCGGTAGATCCATTTGATCTAGCTTTGTTGCCGTGGATCGCTCTGAGCTGGCTAGTGAGCCAGTATGCTCCGGCTGGGTATGCGTCAATGTACTCAACTCCTATCTCATCTAATCTTAGAAGATAAGGAATACTCATTACCGGAAGCTCATCAGCATTAGCTCGCTTCAATCCCCATGCGCTTGCGGAGTTGATCATTATGAACTTCTCCATACGGCGATCATGGTTGCCTTCGATTAGAACTATCTCAGCATCAGGGCCAGCAGCAGCACGCTGCTCTTGCAAGAACTTGTGTCCTCTATCAAATGCAGCTTGAGTTGTGCCAGCAAAAGCTGCCTCTTGTTCAAAACGACCCTGACTTGGTAGATCTAGGAAGTCTCCTAGGTTGATCACACCATCGACACGGTCGTTGAAGTAAAGCCAGTTGGTAATTTGCAAAGCTACATCCATTGCAGCTTCATCGTGGAATGGCATCCACTTACCGTCAAGATGGCGATAGCCGATCTGTGGATCTGGCAGCGCAACCCATACCTTGTGTTTGGCACGAGTCTTACGAGGCTCTTTAGGGGCTGTTATGTAGACAGGCTTTGCTGGCTGAATAAGATCCCACTTTGGTTGTGGTCTAAGATTGTCCAGCACAGATGCATCTCCCTGTTCGGTGTAATCTCACTTGGTCATCATAACACTTGAAGCCACGCTCGGTCAGAGCTTCGGCTAAAGCCTTATGACTCCATCTAAGGTCAGCAAGATTATCTATCAAGATCTGCATGTCAGCTTTGTCTAGCTGATCCACTGCATTGCGCATGAAAGCGCAGATTGTTTCTTTTTCAGGCGGGGTAAGGCCCTTCAGCATGTTCGTCTCCTCCATGTCGGTACGTCCAGCCTAATAGAAAGCCGGGCATTTCTGCCCGGCGTGTCGCAAATTGCTTCTATTAGTCCTTTTTAGGGGTTTTTGCCTCTTTGTCAGCGATCTTGCCGAAAGTACGGTTAATGTCGTCGATGTCGATCTGGCCATCAGCTAGGTAGGACCTTGATAGCTCTTGGGCTACGTCGATGATACCGGCGAAAGCGGCCATAGCCACTGCCTGCATTACCTCTAGGCCAATAACAGATCCACCGACGAAAATACCGGTTACCTTTAGGATGATTACTGCAAATGTTCTACGAGCGATGTCTAACAACATGCGGGCTATTTCCTTGTCTTTTTAGTATTAACAGTTGGTTTAACCGTCTCAACTTTTTTCTCCGGCTCATGTATCGGAGCTGGCAACACCTCGCCCGTGTCGGGTGTAGCCAGGTTTACTGATTGCTCTAACTCCCATTGTTCAATGGTTGCTCTAACAAACTTTAGTGGGTCAACAAAGCCCTTGCCGTCTGATGTCCAGCGGTGGACTTTGCCTTTGCAAATCTCAAAATGCAGGTGCCGGCCAGCGGATGCGCCAGTGTTGCCCATGATGCCTAGGCGAGTTCCGGCCTTGACCTTCTCGCCCTTTACAACGGTCAGAGAGTTCTCAACCATGTGAGCATAGCGAGTCACGTACCATTCGCCATTGATCTTGGATCGGATGTCTACGTACCAACCGACACCACCAAGGGAGCCATCTGGGTTCTTTAGCTTAGATGTCCCGGCTGCGATAACTCGGCCGTCATGCCAAGCTTCATTCCAGATCTTGGCCTTTGGGCCCCACAAGTCGACTCCGTTGTGATGCTTCTTGTACTTTTCAATAGGGTGGATGCGCCAACCAAATGGGCTAGTGACCTTCCAGTCCTTCTTGAACTTGCCGTCAAGCGGCATCTGAGGCTTAGTTCGCATTGATCTACTCTGCGACAGGTACTTCTGGAGCCTCTGGTCTAGCCCTTGTTGGCTCTTCTGGGCTATCTCCTGGAAGCTCAGCTACCTCTGCATCTTCAAATGACCGAACGTATAGCTCAGCCCAGCTTGTAGCCTCTGCTTTATCTGCCCAAGGAGTTCCGTTTGGCCAGTCTGGCTGAAAAATTACAGGAGCTTCCTGACCTTCTCTGAATATTCTTACTGCGTTGTTGTCGTCTACTTCAAAAGTATACATTTTTATCCTTCTTTTAGCTCAATGTTCTGGTCGTACCCTTGTATTCAAGGATAATGTAGGTGTCGGTAAATGGGACGCTAGGTAGCTGAGTCAATATATTTGCTACTCTAAACCACCGGCTGCGTGCTTGAGTATCAGTATAGCCATGAACATATAGTCCATTACCCCAGGTAATAGCCTTATCCTCGAAGACTCCAGTAGCCGAGGATCTACTTACCCATGTTGTTAGGTTGGTAGAGACTCTTATCGCTGCGTTAGCGCTAGACATAACAGTCCAAACATTGTTTATGCTGTCATAAAGAATGTTGCTAATGTTTGCAGTGCCCATCCCAGAATTTACGTTAGTCCAGGTGATTGCATCTGTCGAAGTGCGCAAAGTTCCACTTCCACCACCAGCCATAAATATTCCATTAGCAAAAGTAATGTGTGAGATCTGGTTTCCTCCAAAGAGTGGATTTCTTACGGTCCAAGTAATTCCGTCGGTGCTTGTTCTCATGCTGCCGAGGTTAGTTCCTAGAACAAACTGTCCGTTGCCAAAAGCTCCGGAAGTGAACCATTCGTTATAGTTGCTGAATCCGCTGAAAAGGACCTGCTGACTACCCCAGGTTATACCGTTCGTCGATAGGCCTATATAGCCATCGAAGAAGCCACCAAATCTCCAGCCGTAGCCGGCGACGAGATAAGTATTTGCTCCAAACAAGGCTACGGTGGATGACTCACCAGAAGTATTAAAGAATCTGCTGCTAGTGGTGCTCCAGGTTATTCCATTTGTGCTATATACTACGTAGTTAGCAGCTCCTGTAGCAGAGGCAATGGATGACTCTATGTAGAAGTTTCCAGCACCAGGTCTTTTTGCAATCATGGTAGCCGTCGGTCCAGCGTTGCTAGTTCTTGAACGGCTAATCCAGTCTATCGCGTTAGTTGAAGTCCAGAAACGATCGTTTCTTCCAGTCGGGGTGTACCATAGGTTGTCCTCAGCGAGCCAGACTGGCCTAAAGTTGAATTGCTGGGCAAACCCATCAGCGCTAGTAATTGGACCCTCAAGCCAGGGTACAGCGTCAGTAGAGTTGGTTGAAGCGAAGGTTATAGAAGTCTGAGGCTCATTAATAAATACAGTTTGCAACGTAGTGCTTGGGGCAAGAGTAGTGCTACCGATGATGATGTTTGTCGTTGCCTGCCTCTGCACCTCATAAACACCGGCGGGGATGCTTACTGTGTATGTGCCGGACTGGGTGGCACGGTAAAGTCTGTTCTTTGGGTTATCTGCTAAATTTAATCCCCTATTAGGGGTTATGGTAACTCCCATTAGTCGATCTCGCTTCCAAACAGGCTGATGGTTAGAGCGTTTGCCACGCTAGATCTGACAGTAATAATGTCTCCAGGCCCCAAGGTCATACCTGTAGTTAAAGCAAGTACGCTATTTCTTGGTACAGATACATCCCATGCAACGGCGTTAGAAGCTGCAGCTGTTGCACCGGCTATACGTACGAATACACGAACCAAAGCTTCTTCTAGGTTTACGTTCGCAACCTGAAGGGTGCTTACAACCGCCTGCTTACCTGCAGGGACAGTGTAAAGATCAGCATTGCTAGTGTTAGCAGGCGAGGCCTGTCCAAGTACTTTGTAAGTCGTTGCCATGTTAGGCTCCCATCAACATAAAGGTATTAAAGTTAGCTTCTCCGTCAGCGCCAGCAGGCCCAGGAACCACGGTGCCCTGACTACGCCAAACGGTGCCATCCCATTTCCAGGTAATGTCTCCTACGGTAAATAGGTCGTTTACCTGCGGGTTATTTGGAAAATCTATAGCTGCCATGGCTACTATTGTACCCTATCTTGAGCCCGTAGGCAGTCTTAGCGCTGCAAGACTTAGGCGGCTGGCCCTTCCCAAGTCAGTTTCATCATCTTATTGTGGATAAGTTTTAATGTCGGATCTAGCCAGATCTCATAGCCGTTTCTCAAAGCCCTCTCGCAGAAAGAGAGATCTTCGCCAGCAACCTGAATGCTTATTTTTCCTCGGCCATCGTTTAGGTCTTTTTCTATATCGACGGTCTGGAACCAAGGGCGCTCGAAGGACTCGAATACGCCCTTCTTTACGCACATAAAGCCCATACCAGCGCCCTTTACCTGAAGCGGCTCGGTAGCGTCTTTAATCTGATCGTAGGTATAAGGCACGCCTAGGCTCTCTTCGTAAGCCATAACTTGCCCATTCGCTAGCATGTAAGCACCGCAAACAATGTCATATTCAGACTCGTATGCTTTTACTACGTCTTCTGGGGTAAATATAATATCCGAGTCAATCCAAAGAATTTTATCGTAGGTGACCTGATCATTAAACGGAATGTTCATCATCAAGTTCATTGGACCCGGACCGTTGAGAGTCATTTCTCTAGATACAGCTACATGGCTTGAGTACTCAATTGAGTAAGCCCAGGTAATGCCCTTTTGAGCCAATACTGCTATAGAAGCTAAAAGCGACTTTAAGTAATCAGCTTGAACCGAATGTCCAGGAGTTGCGATAATTAAATTTACGTGCGGTTTCATTTCGTCTCATTTCTTTGCATTAAGCGAGTGTTTGTATTTGACCCTTAAAATCTAGCATAATGAAGGTATCGGTAAACGGAACAGTCGACTGCGTGGTAATTACGCTGTTAGTCGTGTATGGCCTAAATTGAGTACCAGCGTCCACGTTTTGGGTATAAGTTACGGTTCCATTTCCGTAAGCCATGGACATCTGGTTATAGCCAGTTGGGGTTGATCTAACTGTCCAGGTTACAGTGTCAGTTGAAATTCTAAACTCAGTAAAGGCACCATCACCTACGATCCAAGCACCGCCCTCATCTGGATCATAAAGAATATTTGCAAGGTTGTAGCCAGTTGAGAAACCAGGGGTTCTGTTTTCCCAAGTAATACCATCGGTAGACACCCTAAGTGTTCCGCCTGTTCCACCAGCTACAAAGCGGTTATTTGCAAAAACAATTCTAGAAATTTGGTTTCCACCAAAAAGCGAAGTTCGCGCTGTCCAGGTGTTTCCATCTGTACTAGTTCTTATCGAGCCAGTGCTGCCACCCACAACGAACAGCCCAGCACCGAAGGCTCCGGCTGTGATTATCTCGCTTGTTAGCAATGGGAAAACGTTTGGCCAAGCAGCAGTAGGGTTTGTTGTCCACGCAATTAGCCCGGTGTTTGTACCAGTGTGACCACCGACTACGTAAACACCATTTCCGAACATTGTGACGTGGGTTTGGTGAGCAAAGTTGTTTATCAATACTGTTGACCACAGTCTAGCGTTTGTACTCCATGCGGCTATGCCGTTACCAGAAGCGTTAGGGCTTCTAAGTCCTGTTACATAGAAATCAGGGCCTCTGACTATGTCAGCGAATGGGTGAGGGATGTTGTCCTGCCTAAATTCAACCCAAGCTCTTCCGTCAGTGGAGATGACCCATCGCCCTGCAGCAGCGTTTCTGTTGTAGCCAATAAACTCTCCATTTATGAAATGAACTTTATTTAGATCTGCCATCGAAGCACCGCTAGGTGATCCAAATACAGGAGCAGATACCCAAGGGACTAGGTTTTCTGAAACCGTTGAGTTGAATGTAATGGAAGTTTGAGGTGTTGAAATAAACACAATTGAAGGGGTAGTGCTTGGGGTAATTGTAGTGCTGCCAATAACAATGTTTGTTGTTGCCTGTCGAACTACGCGGTAAACGCCAGCCTTAATATCTGCAGCGTAAGTACCAGACTGAGTGGCTCTATAAACACGATTGTTTGCTGAAGTAGTTTCGGCTACTTCAGGAAAGGAGTTTAGGGCCATTAGAAGATCTCACTTCCATTTACGGTAAATGTTAGCGCGTTAGCCGTAGAGGATCTAACGCTAATAATGTCAGCTGCGTCTAGTGTCAACTTCAGCTCAATTGAAACAAGCGAGTTAGCTGCAATTGGAACGTCAAAAGCAATAGCGTTTGCAGCGCCAGCAGCTGCGCCGTTGATCCTTTGGAAAATTCTAAAGCTACTGCCTTCAGCAGTGGTATTGCATACGACAATGCTAGAAACGATAGCTTCACGTCCAGTCGGAACAGTGTAGATATCAGCGTTGGCTGTCGATGTAGGCGCTGCTTGGCCTAGTGTCTTATAGCTAAACGGCATGGGCTTGTTTCCTTATCCTATTAAAAATGGGTGAAAAGCGTTTTCGCCGTCGGTTCCATCAGCACCGTCAGCTCCCTTGATTGATGGGGTTAGATCAACAAAGGTGTTGTCGTAGTAGATGTAGCTTCGACCCTCGCTTGAGTCAAACCAGATCGCACCCGACTGCGGGCTAACTGGCACAGTATCTGAAATGATTGTGCTAGGAGGAATTACAGGCGGGGTGTAATCGGTAATGTCGTTTATTGAGTGGGAGTGCCCCGGCTGACTCGCAGCATATGCCAAGGCTGCCCAGTTAGCGGATCCATTTCCAACTTTAAACTTGCCGGTGTTAGTCTCAAAACCAATTTCACCAACTGCAAGAGTTGGGTTAGCAGTAGTCCACTCCGTAGCGGTACCACGTCTAAGCTGAATGAGGTTGTTTACTGGCATAGTGCTTATTCTACACTATTACTGCTGTATTTCGTAGGTTCCTGCGACGTGAAAGTTGTCAGCCGTGCTAAGCGTTACTGGCACGTTGTGCTCAAACGGAACGTGTCTACCATTCGAGGCCACACTAAGCAAGCGAAGTTCGCTTGATCCAGCAAAAATATGACCCATGATTGAGTACTGATCGCCAGTCGAGATGTCATGCAAGCAACCGTCGCTAAATTGGTAGTTATGCTCGGCCGGAAATGGCAAAGTTATATAGTATTGCCCAGTACCAAAACCAGTAATGTTGTCCATGTCCACATCGACCTGAAAATGGCAAAGGTTGCCCATCTTGGTATAACTCCCAGTAAATAAAGGGGCTCCATTGAATGTAGGCTGGGTTCCGTTTATGGTGCCACCCTGCACAGTGAATGGGATTGAGCTACTGGTCAAGTTTCCTAGCTCAATTCGGGCAGATGTCTTGCCGTCGTGGATGTGATCGCCAGGCGAGGCTTGGTTAGCTAGCGGGCCCAGCGTGTGGTGCTGGGAGATAGCGTTCTGGTCGACATCAGAGTTTAGGTGAAAATCTTTTACTTGCTGAAATGTCGAATTACGCTCACTAAGAAAGCTCATGTTGCTAGTATAGTGGAACAAGGAGACATGAGACATGAGTAAATCTAAGAGTATTGGCACCAGAGCTGAGACGGCAGTGCGAAACTACCTACTATCCGTAGGCTACAGCCCCCTCGACGCTCACAGAAACGTCCTAAAAGGGAGCGACGATGAAGGCGATGTATGGCTTCGTGAAAGCTATGGGCTTATTGTATTTGAGATCAAAGGCGGGAAATCCGCCAAAGATGCCTCATTTGAGCAAGTAAAGAAATGGTATGCGGAAGCCGAAAAAGAGCGAGATAATGCTGGCGGCAAGTTTGGCTTTCTTGTCACTCAACGCGCTGGTGTTGGATACCCTAGGGCTGGAGATTGGTGGGCTTACGCAAACCTTAGTGACCTTATTGTTCTTAGGACTAATCTGGATGTCACTGACGGGACTTTAGTGCGGCTGACACTGGCAGAGCTAGTAAAATTGATCCATGGCTAAAGAGTCCTACGACTTTTCATCAGTCCTGCTCCAGCTAGGGGAAGGACTAACCGAGGCTGCCCGGCAGCCAAATCTGTACGACTACGTGCCCAGTGAGAAGCAAGAGCTGTTCCACAAGCACGAAATGCCAGACCGGCTATACATTGGCGGTAACAGATCAGGTAAATCGCTAGGCTCGACCATCGAGGCTATCTGGTGGCTGACTCACTCTCACCCATACCGCGAGATTCCAGATGAGCCTATCCGCGGCCGTGTCGTAGCCGTTGACTTCTTGAACGGTGTGGACAAGATCATCCTGCCGCTTTACAAGCAATGGCTGCCTAAGTCCTTCTTGATCAACGGATCCTGGGAGCAGAGCTACTCCCGCGAACGCCACGTGCTTACCTTGAATAACGGCTCATTTGTTGAGTTTATGTCACAAGACCAGGATCTTGATAAGTTTGCCGGATCTTCTAGGCATTTTGTGCACTTTGACGAAGAATGCCCGCAGACAGTATTTCGTGAGTGTTTGGCCCGTCTAGTCGATACCAATGGTGTCTGGTGGATGTCCCAGACCCCAGTGCAGGGTATGGAATGGATCTACGATGACATCTATATGCCTGCCAAAGAGGGCAAAAAGCCCATCGGTATTGTAGAGGCCCAGATCCATGACAACCCATCGCTTAGCCGGGACGCTATCCAGAAATTCCTAGACATGCTGCCAGAGGAGGAGCGCGAGGTTAGATCCAAGGGTCAGTACGTTCACCTTGGCGGTTCCGTGTTCCCAGACTTCTCTCCGACAACTCACTGCATTCCTAGAGGAGTCTTCAAGCCTAGCCCAGATGACCGTATCATCCGCACGATGGACTCGGGCTACACTAACCCCACAGTATGGCTTTGGATAGCCGTGTCGCAAGATGGCACCATGACTGTGTTTCGCGAGCATTATCAGGCTAAGCTGACAGTGGCAGAACATGCTGCTATAGTCAACAAAATAACGAGGGAAATTGAGGCAGAGTATGGCTGTGAAGTTTGGCTTACCACGGGTGATCCAGCTATTAAGCAGACCAAGGAGCACACGGGAACTTCGATACTCCAGGAGTATCAGAAGGCAGGCATCTACATCTCTGTGGATTCCATCCCTACCGATCGCCGTATTGGCCTCGAAAAGATCTCACAGTATTTCAAGTTTAATCCGAAGACTAAGAAACCTTTTCTTATGATCACGGATGAATGTCCACACCTTATTGCTGAGCTACCTAAGCTCAAATGGAAGAAGTGGGCAAGCCCTAAAATGGCTGAGCAACACAATAAGCAAGAAGACATCAGAGACGTGAACAACCACTGCTATGATGCCCTTAAGTACGCAATGACGTTCATGGATGACCTAACGCCGGAGCAACTAAAAGGGGAGACTACAAATCACAGATTCCACGCCGCCTTTAGCGAGCGCTTTTCTCCTGTCACTCCACTATCAGATATTGACGATTCTGATTCATGGGGCGACGGCTGGCGAGGAGTCTCGGCAATTAGATCATTGGAAGGATAAAAATGGACGTATTTAAAGCATCATTCCGCTTTTACGAGCAGGCTGCACCGTATCCAGGCATGTGTTTAAGATGCAGTGCTGGCTCAAAGCTCTGGGACCTAGGAAGAAGCATTCCGGGAACAAACATGGGCGCATACTACTGCGACGGCTGCCTAGTAGAACTGGCCTCATTTACCGGCATGAAGAGCAAGGACCTGCACGACGATGTTGTGTCAACATTGTCTACCGAACTAGAAAAAGCTAAAGCCCAGCTAGAGGCTGCACCGAACTTAATCAAGGAGCTAACAAATGGTATCAATTCTCTACTCAGCGACTTTATCACTGACCTTGCTAGCGTTACTAGCGCTAGTAAGCCTGTACAACCTAAAGGTGCTGAAGCCAACTCTGGAGACTCTGGAGAGATCTCTGAAGAGCCAGGAGCAAGCGTCAAGGGATCAGCAAAAGTTACTAAGCCAAGCGCTAAATCTTCTAAGTAGTAAAGACCCAATCGCTTACCAAATGATGCAGGCTGCAACGCCTGAACCTATGGCTCAATCAGTGTATAATGGGCCTTATCTGACCGGTGAAGAGTATGAGCTAATGGTTCAGGAACAAAAGCGTATGGATGAGGCTTGGAAAGACTTGGAAGTAGACTATGGCAACTAATGATCTAGAGCTAGAGATAGCTGCGCTAGACAAATCCCTGCAAGAAAAAGCCCCAACCACTGCGGGCGAACTTGTTGACGACAGCATTCTAAAGCGTTTCAAGAAACAGGAGCAGTCAAAGAAGCTAGTTGCCTGGGCCAAGTCCGAGTATGAAAAGTGCAAGGCTGCTCGCAAGGTCGAAGAAAATGACTGGTACCTACAGCTTGCTTTCTACAATGGCTACCAGTACCACGACTGGCGTAGCGTGGCCGGCCGTCAAGGTCTAGTCGAAGAGCCAAACCCATCAATGCTACCGCGTATCACCGTTAACCGCATTGAGCCAATCATCCGGACAGAAATTGCAAAGACAACTTCTCAGCAGCCATCAGCTGCCGTAGTTCCAGCATCTAACGACGAAGAAGACTTGCTATCAGCCACAGCCGGCGAACAGGTCTGGCAGTCGATCTACGACAACAACCACTTCCAAACTGAGATTCTGCAGAAGGCAGAATTTTGGAGAGCGATTAGCGGCAACGGATTCATCAAATGCTTCTGGGACTCAAACGTCAAACACTATGAGACACAAAAAATCGAGGACCCACTAAGCGGCGAAAAAAAGATCATCCGAGTCCCAAGCGGTACCGGTGATGTAAAATACGAAGTTGTTTCGCCGTTTCATTTATTCGTGCCAGATCTATCTGAAGAAGATCTAGAAAAGCAGCCATACATCTTTAACGTCTACACCAAGACTGAAGAGTGGGTAAAGAACAACTTTGCTAACGTGCTACCTAAAGACTTCAAGCCAACTAAGGTTACATCTAGCGAAATTCAGGATGCAGCGCTACTAGATCTACGTGGTGTTGACAACGCTAAGCCGGATGCAGTTCTAATCATCGAAGCTTGGATCAAGCCAAACCAGACTGCATGGTTGCCAAAGGGTGGTTTGATTACCATCGTTGACACTGAGATCGTCCAGTACTCAGACTCAGGTATCCCTTACCACCACGGACAGTACCCATTCGCTCACCTACACGGTGTACAGAATGGTAAGTTCTACCGTCGCTCAGTTATCAAGTCTTTGATTCCACTACAGCGCGAATACAACAGGACTCGCTCACAGATCATCCACGCCAAGAACCTAATGGCTAAGCCACAGATGATGTTCCAAGAGGGCTCAGTTGACTCGCGTAAGGTAACTGCACGTGCCGGTGTTTGGATCCCAGTTCGTCCTGGCTTCCAGTACCCAACTCCAGTTCCTATTCAGCCGCTGCCTAACTACGTTATCCAAGAGATCCAGCAGCTTCACACTGACTTTGAGGACATCTCAGGTCAGCACCAGATTAGCCGTGGAGAAGCTGGGGCTGGCGTTACCGCTGCAACAGCCATGGCATACCTTGGTGAGCGTGACGATGCTTACTTGACTACTATCTACAACAGCATCGAAGCTGCCGTAGAGAAGATGGCAAGACAGGCTTTGAGCTTGTTCGTACAGTACGTCGATGACAAGCGCCTAGTCAAGATCACTGGTGATGACGGATCATTTGATGCCATGATGCTCTCCGGTGCAGACATTGCATCTGGAACTGACATCCGTGTCGAGTCTGGATCTGCGCTTCCAACTAGCAAGGCTGCAAGACAGGCGCTAGTTACTGAATGGATGAAGATGGGCTTCATCTCGCCAGAAGATGGTCTACGCGTACTAGAGATGGGTATGTTGAAGCAGTACTACAACACCATCAAGATCGACGAAAATGCTGCACAGCGCGAAAACTTGATGATGAAGAAGATCACCGAGGAAATGGCTCAGCAGTACGAAGCCGAATGGAATGCTGGCGCAATGAACGGCGACCTAGACAAGGTAGATCCAAACACTGGAGAGCCTCTACAGGTGCCACCAGTTGTAAACGTAAACGACTGGGACAACCACGCCGTACACGTCGAGGTACACAACAGGTTCCGCAAGTCACAGGCTTACCAGGCTTTGCCAGACGTAGTAAAGGCAGAGTTCCAGAAGCACGTCAGCATCCACGAGCAGATCTTGCAAAAGCAAGCTGAGCTTCAGATGATGATGCAAGGTGGGCAACCAGAACTTCCAGCAGCTGATGGTCAGTCGCAGGGACAACTCCCAGAGCAAACTGGGCTAACAGAAGAACAACTAGGATAGGAGACGTATGTCTGAGGCAATTGAGATAAACCCGCCCGAGGCACCTGAAGCAAGCGAAACCGTAGAAGCTCCAGCGGCACCAGAGGCACCGGCATCAAGCGATGCTGACATTAAAGTTCACCCAGCTTATGAGAAGGTACTTGCAGAGCTACCTGAAGCTTGGCACGCAAAGATCGTTCCGCACCTACAGGAGCAGGACAAGTATTTCCAGCAGCAGCTAGAGAAGTACACTCCATTCAAAGAGTTCATGGACGTGGACATTAGCCCAGATGTTATCCGTGACAGCCTTCGCCTAGCAGAGGTTGCCGTAACTGATCCGGTTTACCTATACCGCACACTAGCTGATCAGCTAAAGGAACAGGGTCTCCTTGAAGAAGCCAAGGTTGTCGAAGAGCAGGCAGATGCTATTGAAGAAGCTGAAGGCGAATACGAGCTAGATCCAGCTATCAAGAAGGAATTTGAAGCTCGCGATGCAAAGCTAAAAGAGCAAGAAGAGTACATCGAGTCCATGAAGTTTGAGGCTGAAGTTGCTCAAGAGCAGGCCCAGCTTGAAGCTGAGATTGAGGACTTGACATCTCGCTACGACATTTCAGACGTACAGATGAACCGTATCCTAAAGATCCTTGAGGTACAGCTTGAGACAGATGACAATGCTTCCGTCTACACTGCGGCCAAGGAGCTTGCAGAGATCTCCGGCATCCGTTATGCAGCTAAGGGTGCAGCGCCAAAGGCAGATGCCCCAATGGTTCTTGGCGGATCTGGTGGCGGAGTTCCATCAGAGCCATTCTCTATTCCAAAGAGTAGAAACGATAAGAAGTCGATGCTAGCTCAAATGTTTGAGCAGCAGCTAAAGTCGTCGCTCTAATCCACAAATGAAAAAGCCCGCCGTAAAGCGGGTTTTTTCTTTTAAGTGATCTAGCAGGGCGTTTACATGCATGGCTGATCACTTGCTTCATCCTAGCATACTTATGGTATCCTAGGTATGTCAATGGTACAGCCGATTCTGAGTCAGGGCCAGACGATGCAAACAATCCCCCTTTCTTAATTTATAGGAGTCATATACATGGCAGGACAGTCAATTCTGACCTTTGCGTCAGAAGCTATCAAGCTGGTGTACGGCGATCTCCACGAGCAGCTAAGGGACAAAAACCCAGCGCTACAGCTCATTGAAGCATCGTCTGCTAACATCACACGCAACGGTAAGGAAGTTATCTTCGACACCCACATCGGACGCAACCAAGGAATTGGTGCCCGTGGAGTTCGCGAGAAGCTACCAGTAGCCGGAGCACAGAAGTACAAGCAGGCTCACCTATACCTCACTAACCTATACGGTTCAATCGAGGTAGATGGTCAGCTATTCGAGCAGGCAGTCGAAGACTACCAGGCTTTCATCAACGTTGTTGACAACGAAATCAACGGACTAAAGAAGGACCTAGCGGTTGACCTAAACCGTCAGGTTTACGGTGACGGATCAGGAAAGCTAGCAGTTGTTACCGCTCAGCCTTCTTCAACCACACTAACCCTTGACTCAGTTCACTGGCTACAGGTGGGAATGACTATTGACGTAGTTGACCCAGTAACTGGTGTAAAGCAGCAGTCAGGTGCAGCATCATCTCTTGAGATCGCTGCAATCAACGAAAGCACCAAGGTCATCACCGTAACCGGTGGCGCACTGGGAACTTTCAACACCAACATTAGCGCTGGCGACTTGCTAGTTCGCTCTTCAAACGGAGTAAACAACTTCGGCAAGGAGTGGACTGGTCTATCAGCTATCGTTAAGGCTACTGGTGAGCTACACGAGATCGACCCAGCAGAGTACCCAGTATGGGCCTCAACCGAAGTTAGCATTGCTAGCGGAGGAAACCCAGGCACCCTAACTGAGCTAGCTCTGATCAACCTAGTACAGAAGGTTGACAAGCAGGGTGGTGACGTTGACGTAATGTTGGCATCCCCTGGTGTCTTCAACGCTTACTGGGATCTTCTACAGGGTCTACGTCAGTTCACTAACGGTGCAACCCTTGAAGGTGGACAGCGTGCATTCTCATTCGACGCGGTTGGCAAGCCAATCAAGTTCGTATCAGACTACGCAGCTCCAGCTAACACACTGTACGCACTAAGCTCTAAGGAACTTGTGGTTAACCGCAAGCGCGACTGGGCTTGGATGGATCGTGACGGCTCAATGTGGTCAAAGGTCGCTGACACTGACGCATACGAAGCTCGCATCTTCCAGTACTCTCAGCTAGGTACCTACCGTCGTAACGCACACGCTGTTATGACTGGTATCGCAGAGAAGTAAAAAGCGAATAAGTGCCCGTGGGGATAGACCCGTCTCATCTATCCCCACGGGTTTTACTTTATACTTGAGACAGGAGACTAAATTATGAGCTATATAGAATTTGACAAGATCGACGGCCTGTACTCTGGTGAGCACCGCCGGGTATCCGAGGTTATCTCGGATCTTTTCCCAACGGTGAGACTCATTAGGGTTGATTCGTTACACCCTGCTTACAAGCCAGAAATGCCTTTTGCGCTAATCGACGAGCCTCACATGCTTCCTCCTTACGTAATTAGGTATCTTCCAGAGTCTGAAATTGATCACCGCTTGGTGGCTTGGCTTATTGACAACAACATGCACGACAAGGACTCAAAAGTAAACAAACTCCGCATTCTAGAGATGGCTGAGGCCGCCATGAAGGCCAAGCGTGAGCTAGAATGGATGGAGGAAAAGAAGGACATGATGAAGTCCATTATGAGTTCCAAGAAGAACACATACCGCCACGATGGAAAGGTACTTAGGAAGTAATGCCAGCAGAACTATTTACCAAGCAAGCCATCGAGGTAATCACTAGGGTAAAGACCCAGTTTGGTGACAACTCAGGAGCCCAGTTAACTGACGGCACTATCATTCGCTGGATCAACGACGGCCAGCAGGAGATCGTAAACAACAACGCCATCCTCAAGGACACTAAGATTGGCAACATTGTTGCCGGGCAGGCTGAGTACACTTTTCCACAGGACAAGGTTCAGTACATCGAAGCTCTATACGTAGAGGGTCGCCCACTAAAGAACCTATCTCCGCAAGGCGCTAGAGACTTCATCTTGGCTACTGATCCAAAGCTTGAGTCAAAGAGCGACTATCCAGAGCTTTGGTACGAGCGCGGCGGCATTATCACCGTTTACCCAGTTCCACAGAAGAGTTTTCCTGGCGGCCTAAAGATGGAATACGTCAAGATGCCTAATGCTATAACTAGCTCATCTGACTTGCTATCGGTACCAGACCGCTACATCAACGAACTTGTGAACTACTGCATGATTCAGGCTTTGGAATACGACGAAAACTATCAGGCTGCTCAGTACAAGCTGGGCCAGTTTAGGGAAGGATTGGACAGGCTACATTACAAGGAGAACATCTCTCAGTCAGATCTCTACCCAGTAGTATCGCCGGATCCAGCCGACTATGTCTGATATTGTAAGAGAACGCGCTGCAGTCCTCAGAGATTT
>JACCDV010143441.1_pt1 | contig 15681 bp, 18 predicted proteins | sample 7446131 | NCBI WGS metagenome assembly JACCDV01 (sample SAMN15323448, study PRJNA562643) | freshwater metagenome | isolation source: river surface water | place: USA:Blue River Watershed | collected 2017-08-17 | reverse complement strand
GGTAAAGAAAATTAGTATTTTCTTTACCTAACGCCATTTCATCATTTAACTAATTGATTATTAACATCTCTACGCTAGTGCTAAATTCGGTTGTCCTTAGCTAAATAAGAAAATAAGCTGCATTTAATATTTTCTTTATCAAGGAGCCCTCAAAATGGCACAAGCAAAAACACTTTCTCAAGCAGAGATAGATCAAGTCCTTCGTTACACAAGTAAAAGTCGTTATGCGGTGCGTAATCGCACAATGATATTGACCAGCTTTTGGTCTGGAATGCGCGTCGCCGAAATTGCTAACCTAAAGATGCGTGATGTATTAAATGAAGATCGCACGATAAAGACTGAAATACGTCTTTCAGCAGATCAAACTAAGGGCGATCAAGGACGTGTGGTGTTTATTCCGCAGAAACTTCGTGATGAATTTGCGAGCTATCTAAAGACTAGAAAGCTATTCAATCCAGAGATCCCCTTCTTTCATTCCAGCAATAGACTTGGCTTTACCCCTAATACACTATGCCAGTGGTTCTTTTGGACTTATAAACGCGCTGGAGTTAATAATGCCAGCAGCCATTCAGGTCGCAGATCATTTATTACTTCTTTAGCGGTTAAAGGAGTTGGCGTGCGTGTCTTAGCAAGTTTGGCAGGTCACAAGAGCATTGCTGTGACACAGAGATATATTGATGTTAACGATGAGATGAAGCGTAACGCAGTTGAGCTTATTTAAGGAGATTTGTCCTGTCACAGGACAAATCTTGATCTACATATTGAAACTATCGATGTGCCCATTTGCGCAAGATATCATTAGCTCGGGTTTGCCAGCCTGATCCTGTAGACTTCAAAGCTTCCAGCACTTCAACATCCAAGCGAAGTGTAACCTGTGCTTTAGTGCCACTGCCCATCGGGCGACCAGGCCCACGTTTAACTTTAACTTTGATCCTATCCCATTCGGCGTCTGTTAATGAAATATTGTCAGCATCATTTGATGCTGCTGCTGTGAGCAAAGCATTCTCTTCTTCTGTAGGTTTAATTAATTTCTTGTTCATATCGTTCACACTCTCTTAAGTTGGCTTTTCTTAGGCTAATAATCCGTCTTTCAGTTTTCTTATCCACAAACACCACAACATAAAGTCTTTGTTTCATGGTTACCAAACCAATTTGTCTAACTTCTCCATAATCTTGCCTATCATCTACCCATGACAACATATATGCCCATTCCAAATCCTTAGCCTCCGCTAAAGACAGGTTGTGCTTCTCGATGTTAATCGCATCTTTATTTGTGTCAAAAGTAAACTTCATTGGTAATTATTGTAGTTACATTAATTAAAATAAACAAGAGTTTTTGTAGTCACATTAATTATATATGTCTGTTGAGAAGATTTTTCCTGTCAAAGGACAAATCTTCTCATCTTCTAAGTATCAAGCTACCTGGAATTTATTTTCGAAAGCGATTTTGAATCCGTCTCTATAGACTTCTTCAAAATGATCCTTCATATCCACCAGATTTAAATTAGTGTTGTTGAGTGCCTCATGAAAATCCTCATCAAACATACTTTCACTATTACTCAATAATGTTTCCTGAGCAGACACAAAATCATTCGCACTATCCAACCATCCTAAAAATGTTTCGTAATCTTCATACCATTCCTCCAAAGTTTCTTGTTGCTCTTCTGTCTTTAATTCATACACTAAGTAATTAAGTGCAGAAAGCCTGAGCATGGTGAGATGTTTGATTTCATAACTAGAAACAATCACGACATGATCGTACCAACCATAGAGATATCTAGCTAGATCAGCAAGGTACTCAACATTATTATCCGGATATTTTGCTAGGGGCATAAGTTTCATCATCTCAATATTCTCTATACCGAAAATGCGTTCTACAGCGGGGTTATATTCCGGCCCAAATAGATAAAGCTTTGGTTTGAATTCCTGTTTCATATTCTTATCCTTTATTAGGTAATAAGAGATTTGTCCTGTAAAAAGACAAATCTCTGTTAGGTTTAACTTGCTGCTAAGGGGTTAAATACTTTGACTTCAGCTTTTGGTGGCAGCGTTACTTTAGCTAAAGGTTTGGGTGCCGCTACTTTTGCTTGCTGTGGATGCTTGATCTTAAAGACCACATCTTCTAGCTCACGCAGCAAACTCCGATTGCTTGCGTTCTTACTAAGCTGTGACGTCAAAAACTTCAAAATCTTTGCATCACTTAACTTCACACACTCCTGCTTGAGAATCCACTTAATACGTGGCAACCAATCATCAGGCTGCGCCGCTGGCACAAAAACTTTAGTGCAGCGATCTAATAAGCCAGCGTCTAGCATCTCGACATTGTTGGTCGTGAAGATAAACTGTGTTGCAAACATCATCTCATCTACAATGTCACGAAAAGCCACTGCAGCTTTAGGCGTAAAGTTCACCTCATTACTGACCACGTAATTACGGCTCTGCCCTTCAATCGTAAATAGCTTATAAAAGTTATTCGTACAACCAAATAGCTCATTCACATCATTAATAGAGTTAAATTCAGTCGCACGCAATAACTCAATCAATACAGGCTTACCTTCCATCTCAGTTGGTAATAACTTAGCGATGGTTGTCTTACCCGTCCCATAACTCCCGTGCAGGATTAATGGCTTAATGTTGTCGCCATTAATATAACTATCTAACTGATAGCGGACCTCCAAGTCAGAGATAATCACGTCACTCAATTTCTGAGGCGCGTACTTGTACTCAAAATTCATTTCGCATTCCTTTCGTTAATAATGGGGAGCCTTAGCTCCCCCAAGTTTCATTAAGCAGCCTCAAGTAGTTCGGCAGAGTTAAGTGCATCCAACTTCGCAGAATCAGCTTCTTTTTCTAAACGCTCTTTAGTTACACGCTCCACATGCGCAATCAAGGCTTCAGCGATTTTCTTAATTGCGGTTTGGATCATTGCGCTAGAGGCATCAGGTACTACGCTCAATACTTTCGTTTTGCCATCGACCTGCATCTTGCCAATCAACAATGTGTACTCTGCAGTATCGACTGCGCTGACTAGATGTGTTTTAGGCACAATCGCAAGTGGATGCTGTAACTGCTCAATAAGTAGGTCTTTCACATCCTCTACTTTTGCTTCCAAAGTCATACGTTTTTTAATCGTTGCTTCTGTAGCGCCTTTAGAAGAGGTGATTTCTTCTAATCCTCCCGCTTGTTTAACCCACTCTACAAAGTTAGCTACTTCAATTTCTTCTTTCACAGCCACGCGAAGTACACGTGCATAGCCATGAATACGACGGCGATCTGAATCAAATACGTAACGCACAATCAAATTCAATACTGAAGTACCTTCTTGCACTTTTAACTTACGCGCCTGAAGTGAATCTTTAATATTCTCGAGAAACACTTTTTCTGCTTTCGTACCTTTAATGGCGTAATAAGAATCTAAACAACCTGCAAGCAATTCATATAAGGTGTTATTTGTGCGGTCATAGTGCACTTGCCACTTATTACGTTTAACTACTAGTTCATCTAACTTCACCATTACACCGTTAGCCACGTTCAATTTCATTTCTTTATCTACTTTCATTTAAAGCTCCTTATCATCAACGCATCGTGTTGGCGAAATTGCCGAATTGCGTTGTACGAGCATTGAATCAAATTGGAACGGATAGTATTATGAACAACTATTTTTTCTTCTTATTTGTAGACATTCATGCAAAAGAGACTTCCTTGGAAATTAAGGCCTGCAGATTTCAATCAGCCTGACTGGCATACAAGGCCAACCGTGGCTTATGAATTGATGTTTGAATATTTGAGATTGAGTCCTAGCTATGAGCTAGCCAGAAAAGCCAATCAAGAAGGTCTGACCGAAGAAGATAAGAAAAGACTACCAAGCGATTTTGAGAAAGTATTAAAGACCTATGACTTATTAGGTGATGTTCAAAAAGTCTTATTTAGATTTTGGTGGGTTGAACGAGGACTAAAGGTCTTTGGTAATCCCTATAAGAAACCCAAAGTACATTTAATTGCTGACATCAAAGTTGGTAAAGAATTGGTAGCTAAGGATGTGCAAAGTGATTTAGATGGGTATCTAGAAGGAACAAGAATTGAGGAAGGTTTGGAGCGGACATTACTCTTAGCGTTACCTGTGGGTCTTAAAAAAACTGAATACAAAAAACAGATCGAGAAAATTCTCGCAGAACTAGAGGAAGAAACAGAAGTAGAAGTAGAAGCACTATCAAGAATCAGACTTCATGGGCAACGCTTGAGAGCCCCAGTACTATTTAAAGGCCTCAGGCTGCTTTGGTTCAAAGCAGCCAAACCTAAATGGGCAGCATGGCGACTTGGCGCACATTCCAGATTCAGTGATTCGTATTCCAAAGAGTTAGATGTCACTAGCACCCGACGGTTAGATCGTGAAAGTACTGAAATCTATGACCGCCTGATGATGACCAAGATTACAACTCGTGCACTTAAGAAATATGAAGCTATCGCTGAGAATGCTGCAAGGGGTAAATTCCCTTGCGAAGATCCAGTTGAACAAGCCGACTTCAATTACCCAGCACTAGCCAAGCGAATAAAAAGTAAAAACACTTGGGAAGCAAATACTAAAAAGAAACTTCAAGCTGAGCAAGGTTGATTTGTCCTGTAACAGGACAAATCTGTGGTCATTGACTCTAATTGTCAAAGAGACAATCATTAGCGATGCAGGGATTTTCCTATGATGAATAAAGGAATTTGATATGCCATTAATCTGCCCTCATTGCAAATCCCAAAAAATACATTACGTAATTCAGTCTATTTACAATAGTGAAGGTAAGGGTGAAAAAAATCTATACACAATTGAATGTGAGCAAGGGCATCATTTAGGCATCGCAGAAATGAGAGAAATTGATCTTAACAAACCAGAAAAGAAACCTGGCGCTATGATTCAAGGAGTTAAAAAAGGTGAGGCAAATTTAGCCAAAAAAGCACAAGAAAAGATGGCAGCAAATCCTATACAACAGAAAGAACAGCCTTCAGCATACAAACCAGTTAATAAAGGCCCATTCGGAGCAACTGGAAACGATCAAAGTCAAGATTCAAATATGGGTGAACCAGCTACTCCCGAAGAAGGTCCTGAGTCCTCTGGCCCCGAAGTTGATCGATAGCCTGAATAACACTTAAGTGACTATAGTGTTTTTCAATCATTAGTACACTTGTTCCCATCTGCCTCGCTAGTGTGTGGATGGGAACATTATCATTAGTAAGTGCTAACGTAGCGTAGGTATGACGAAGACTATAGAACACTCTTTTCTGTTCAGTCTTGGGATCCACAAGCAAGTCATTCTCTTTTAGAAATATTGAAAACGTTCTCTGAAAACTACCAATAGGATTGGTCTTATCCTGCGTTCTAAAAATGAAGTCATTTGATGTCTTAGTAAGATTTATTAGACCGTCATTAGTATTGACGGTGTAATTCCTTAGTGCGATTGCTCGAATAGAATTAACTGTTCTTTCCATACCCAATATCTGCCTAGCACCAGTCTTGCCACTTACCCTCAAAACAACACTAGTGAAATCTACAGCAAATTCTATTTGTCGCCACTTCATACCAAACAATTCAATTCCAGGCCTTGCTCCTGTATCTAACAAACAGAATACATAATCCCGTAACAGAAAACGGCAGTTAATTAGATGTTCTGTTTTACCTCGCTCAGGCCAACCAACAAATGCTCGGATCAATCGTTTAACTTCTTCTAAGTCAAAGGCAGGTCTGCGGTCTCCCGTTTTGCCTTTAGCCTCTAATTTAGGTCTTGTGACATCATTTAAATAACCACGCATGACTGCTTCATCCAATACGCGATTAAGCGCAGCGTTGTGCGTCATTAAAGTGCTCTGGGTAGGTGGCTTTTTCATATGAGTTAATCGCCACTCATCGAATTCATCTAAGGCTTGATAGTTGATGTTGGTGATCATGCGACCACCAAAGAATGGGATCAGATATTTCTCTATAACAATCATGTAATCGGTATAGATGACCTTGCCAGTGCCAGCTCGTTTTTCTTGCTGCATACGATCAACAGCAAGTATTGCGATGTCTTTAAATCTTCGGGTAACTACAGGGATGTTTGCTCGTTTGCGAATCTCAGCTTCAATAAGAAACTCTTTGGCTTTAGTACAAGCTAGGTCAAACTTGTATTCACGGGTACTGGCACGAAGCCACTTGTGATCTACCTTATAACGACACTGCCAAACTTCACTTCGTGGGGACTTATAGAGCACCAGCTCTCTGTTCATTAAGACGTGTGTTGTTTCAGCAAGGGGTTTGCCCATATAGGGCTAATTTATGGTCTTTTGAAGGAATGGACAACCTGAGATTAAGGATGCCTATTTGGTCAAATCTTGGAGTAAGATAATCAAAAGTAATTATTAGGAAGACTCATGGATCGATTAAAGCTTACCTCTCTTCAATTCGCTCTCTTTTACAGGGATATCATTAGTCGACCTGACTTAGAATTTTCTGAATTGAATTCCAAAATGATGAATATTTTTAATGGCATTCCTACAAGCATGAACCTGCCGCCAGAAATTCCTGCAGACATTCCATTAATAACTTACAGATCTGAAAATGGAGAATACAGCTGCACCATGGCCAGATCCAGGCTTGATCTGCACTTTATAAAAACAGATGAAAAATCTAACGAAGAAATACTGGTTGATTTCAACGCAAAAGTAACAAGTCTTGTTTCATACATTCTTTCAAAAAGAGATATCGTTAGATTTGGCTTTATATGCAGATATTTTAAGCATAGCGACACCCCTATTAAGGACATTCAGCTGAAATACTTCGCATCAAACATGCCTAAAGTAGAAGATGTTGGTATTAGATTTAACCAAACATCAAACTTTAACGGCTGGGAAATCAATGATATGGTTGAAATAGCAGCTTATAAAATGCCGATTAATGGTAAAACTGAAGATGGGATATTCATTCAGAGGGATATCAATAACACCCCTTTACCAGATCAAACAATCACAGAGGGTGATCTCAAAAAAATATCTGCCGAATACTCAAGTTTGTTAAACCAGAAAAATATTGAAGGGCTAATTGAATGAGCTCATCAAACCCTTCGTCTGGAACATCAACAATCCAAATATTGCCAGAATCCTCATCAGCACAGCAGTCCATCGCTCAGTCCTTAACATCTCAAACACTTAATCCCAATCCAAGTCCTACAAATTCAAGCGGGATATTAGATAAGCCATGGACTATGTTCATACTTGGTCTTATTCCAACTGCAATAGTGACCTTCTTTGTGACTATAATGACTGTCAAAGCAGACTTTGCTGCGAGCAGTGTAAGTATTGCCGAAATAAAAAAAGATATTGAGACTCTTAAAGAGAGTGATAAAAAAATAGAGTTAATTGAGAAGAATATTAATGAGATTCATACTGAAATTGCAGTAATGAAAGAAAGAAACTCAAAAACCAAACCGTAAAATCTTTTGACACTGGCTTTTTAAAAAGTCGTAATTCCAAACAAAACCACACATCAGGTCTGCATTGAAATTTTGGACGAAAAAAATGGCTACGTTTTCACGTAACCATTTCTTTTTATTGGTGGGCTGTGCGGGGGCCTGAACCTGCTCTAGGAAGCTTCTACGCTAAAGTATAATAAATTTTATATCACCCTTCCCGAACGGAAGGTGATTGGTAGTTAGATGAATACGCAGGTGGGAATTTGTAACCGTCTTCTCTAAAAAGCTTCAGACAAGCTTTAACAACGCGCCCATCGAAAAGTACACCACTCTTCAACTCAATCTCTTTGAGTGCTAACTCCTCGCCCAGTGCAGCACGGTAAGGCCTATTGCTGGACATAGCCTCAACGGTATCGGCTACAGCTAATATTCTAGCTTCTAAACAAATAGCCTCTGCTTTTAGCGCATTCGGATATCCGCTTCCATTCAAGCGCTCATGATGCTGTAAAACAATTTCAGCAATCGGCCATGGAAATGTGAGAGGTTTCAATATGTCATACCCTGCTTGGGCATGACCTCTTAGCAAAGCGATTTCTAATGGAGTTAGTGCATATGGTTTAGTTAATATATCAATTGGAATACCAATCTTGCCGATATCATGTATCAAAGCAGCAAAACGAAGCCCATCTATTTCATTTGCAGACATACCAATCTTTTTAGCTATCTCGACACTTAAATCAGCCACTCTTTTTTGGTGTCCAGCAGTATATAAATCACGAGCTTCAATAACATTTGATAGGCTATTCACCGTCTCATAAAGTTGACCGATAACTCTTGCCTGCTCAATTGACAATTGTTTCTCAACTTCTCTACGTGCTGATATATCTCTGATATTACACTGAATGACGATATCGCCATCGAGGCGATATGAATTGCAAATAAACTCAACAGGCAACCTGTCACCTTTTTTAGTTTGCAAATCTAGATCCTCAAAGCGAACATAGCCCTCGTCCACAATAGATTTTTGAGCTTTTAGTGCCTTTTCTTTGTTTGAAATAAAACCAATTTCCCAAAGCTTTTTTCCTACTAACTCATCTTTTGAATAGCCTATTAAATTGAGAATATATGGATTAGCATCCTCGATCAGCCCCTCTGGAAAGTCTAAAAGCAGAATTCCATCTTGAGCAGCTTCAAATAGTCTAGTGTACCTAAGAGCATAGTTATCAGAAGGCGTTTTTTTAGAAGTCATGAAATTTCACTTGGGGGATATTTAAGGACTAATCCTACGCCTTCTTTTATCTATTACCAACTAAATCCACAATACCTGAATTTAAAAAGACCTTATTTCATGAGAAGCATCAACCGTAAAATCTTTTCACACAGACCTAAAAAGGTTTGTGATTGGTATGTATTGAAATTTTGGACGAAAAAAAGGGCTACGTTTTCACGTAACCCTTTTGTAATACTTGGTGGTGCTTCAAGTCCGTCCAGAGTTAGTCTCTACCTGCCAACAGGAAAATTTACAGGGTATTTAAAAGTTTTTAGGTAAAAAGTCTTTTAGAAATATCCTGATTACGCCTTATATAGGCTTAGCTCATTACTTCCTTTAAAACTCTATTAGGGAAAAACAGGGAATATCAATTTTATTTTCATTTCCATAATCACCGACGCTAGACTGAAAGGGGCCCGATAGCCGACGTTATATTCTAACCAGCTAAACCCAGCATCAAAGATAAGTTGAATTCCTTAAGTCATTATTGCTTCGATAGGCATTAATTAGAAAAACTTATCAATAATATTTAAATATAAAATTATATTTATAAATAAATATTGCCTATCATTCATCTCACTTTAATCTTTATCGGAGGTGGTATGTTGAATTTACCAGATACAAAAGCGGTCCAATTTGGACAAAACCTTTCATCCTTGACTTATAAATCTAGATTGTTTATTTTTGGTTTTAACCAAGATTCGACAGAGTTAGTCGAGGAACTATTGGCAAATTTTGCTTTTACCAGATAATCACGCCCAACACCCAAGAAAGGAGTAAGAGATGAAAAACGAAAACAACTCAGGCAAATGTCCCTTTGGGCACGGAGCCGCAACAACACAAAGCCAAGTAAATCATCAATGGTGGCCGAATGCACTCAATTTGGACATCTTGCGTCAACATGACAAAAAATCTAACCCACTAGGTGATTTTAATTATCGTCAAGCTGTTAAGACTCTTGATGTCGCTGCCGTCAAAGCCGACATTAAGAAAGTTATGCGCAATAGTCAGGATTGGTGGCCAGCTGACTATGGTCATTATGGGCCATTCTTTATCCGCATGACATGGCATGCTGCAGGCACTTATCGAAGCGGAGATGGACGAGGTGGTGCTGGCACAGGCGCACAACGTTTTGCTCCACTAAATTCATGGCCAGATAACGGCAATCTTGACAAAGCACGTCGTTTGTTATGGCCAGTTAAACAAAAATATGGCAATAAACTCTCATGGGCTGATTTGATTGTACTGGCAGGTAATGTTGCGATCGAAGATATGGGTGGCCCAAACCATGGTACGGCACTTGGTCGTGAAGATATCTGGCATCCAGAGAAAGACATCTACTGGGGATCGGAAGACAAATGGCTTGGTGACAATCGCTATGGCACTAGCCGTCAAGACCTAGAAAATCCATTGGCAGCAGTACAAATGGGGTTGATATATGTAAACCCTGAAGGTCCTAATGGTAATCCAGACCCATTACTTTCTGCACAAGATATACGTGAAACATTTAAACGTATGGCGATGAATGATGAAGAAACATTTGCACTTACAGCAGGAGGTCATACTTTCGGTAAGGCCCATGGTAATGGGCCTGCTTCATGTGTAGGAGACAATCCCGAAGCCGCAGATATCGAAGCACAAGGTTTTGGCTGGGAAAGCAGCCACAAGAGTGGCAAGGGAGTAGATACCATTACGAGTGGAATAGAAGGCCCTTGGACAAGCAATCCTATCCAATGGGATATGGGCTACTTAGAATTGCTTTACGGCTATGACTGGGAACTAACTAAGAGTCCAGCTGGGGCTCACCAATGGACACCAATTAACCTACCAGAAAGTAAAATGGCCCCAGAGGTAGATGGTAGTGGTAAAAAAGTGAAGCCTATTATGACCACTGCTGATATGGCTTTAAAGAAAGATCCAATTTACCGCGCCATCGGAGAGAAGTTCTTAGCCAATCCTAAAGAGTTTGGCGAGGCCTTTGCCCGTGCTTGGTTCAAATTGTTGCATCGTGATTTTGGCCCTAAGAGCAATTATGTGGCTGGCGATTTCAAGGAGGCCACCTACATATGGCAAGATCCTGTTCCCCAAGGCAATATTAAATATGAGATAGAAACTCTTAAAGCTGCTATTCGAAATGCGGCGCTATCTGTTGCTGAAATGATAGAAGTTGCGTTTGCATCTGCTAGCACATTCCGAGGCTCAGATAAACGTGGTGGCGCAAATGGTGCACGTATTCGCCTCGCGCCGCAGCGTAACTGGGCAGTCAACAAACCAGCGCAACTAGAAAAAGTATTACCAATCTATGAAAAGATCGCCGCCAATACTGGGGCATCAGTTGCGGATGTGATCGTGCTTGCTGGTGTCGTGGCAATTGAAGAGGCTTCTGGCGTCAAGGTGCCGTTTTCCCCAGGCCGTGGTGATGCAACACAAGAGCAAACAGATGTGAATTCATTTGCATATTTAGAACCACGAGCATGTGGTTTCCGTAATTATGTTGAAAAAGAATTTGCAGTCAGTCCAGAGGAAATGATGTTGGACAAAGCACAGTTACTTGGCCTAACGCCAACAGAGATGACTTTACTTGTTGGAGGCTTAAGATCTCTTGGTGTAAGTCATACTGGTCAAGGTTTGTTTGGTTCAGGCCATCTTGATAACTCATGGTTCAAGACCTTATTGAGCATGGAAGTGAAATGGGAGAAGACTGGCTATAACAGCTACGTCGCAAAGGATCGCAAGACTGGCAAGGAAATGAGAACTGCATCGAGAACAGATTTGGTGTTCGGATCCAATTCAGAGCTTCGTGCCATCGCAGAGGTATATGCGCAAGATGATAACAATGAGAAATTCGTTAGTGATTTTATTTGTGTTTGGAACAAAGTAATGAACGCTGACCGTTTTGATTTGCTTTGAAATAATGTATTCGCTTGTTTAAATAGCTAGAAAAGTTAAAGGGGCCCTGATTGTGGACCCCTTTGCTTTATTAAATTTAGCATACCAGCGCATCTATAACCTTAAGCGTCGCGAAACGCGGCACTTGTGAAGAAATAATGATCATGAAAATCCTTAGTATTCTTTCATTATCATAAATAGTGTGACTTTTAAACGAGAGCGTAGTATTCGTACCTAACAAACAAGCAATTTTGCTTATTCGTTAAACCAAAAAAATAGGAGATAAATTATGTGGACTAAACCAGCTGCTACTGAAATGCGTTTTGGCTTTGAAGTAACAATGTATGTAATGAACAAATAATCTTTTAATTAAGATTAACAAGAAGGGAGCCTAGGCTCCCTTTTTTATTTACTTTACATATCACCAATTTATACGAAGTTAACTGCTTTACCAGAAAAGCAACAACTATCGGCCAGTGAAGATTGCTACTGCAAGTGCAACAAAAATTAGAAAAATAAAAAACCCGCTTCCTGACAACGCAGCGATAACGAGAAAAATAAATGCCGCAACCAACGAAAGCACGACATTCTCGACCTCTTTGGATTTTTTAAAATCTCTTTCAGCCTGCAGCTTCTGTTCCAACTCCCACTTCTCTTTGTTCGTAGCCATTTCGACCTCTTTTTATATAACAAGACACGTGTATTATTGTTAATCTGAGAAGTACTATAACGTAAACATCCATTATTAAAAACCTTAGCTATATTGCGTCAGAATATTAACCTTGGATCTAAACACTAAAAGAGAAAGCGGCAGTTAGACCGTCAAAAGAATTGACACCAAAAACCACACATCAGGTCCGCATTGAAATTTTGGACGAAAAAAATGGCTACGTTTTCACGTAACCATTTCTTTTTATTGGTGGGCTGTGCGGGGATCTAAACCTGGTCTAGGAGAGACTCTACGCTAGGCCTAAGCTGTTAAATTGCTACTCGCTTTACCACCTCAAGTTTTTGCTCTAATGTGTAGCCAATCGTGCCATAACTGTTAAATTCAGAACCTCCACTGTAATGCCCAGTAATACTCTCGGCCAACCTTATTGGTATGTCATTACATGCCTTCAATCTATCAATAAAAGCATGTCTAAATAAGTGGCTGTGAAACTGAAACTCCAACAGTGTCTTATGAATAGCAGCAGAACAACTGTTATTACCTTTATATCTCGCGTAATGAGGCACTAGCCACTGACTATTTCTCTCTTTGGCATAACGGTAAAGAATCTTAGCTGCATCAAGTGATACCCCATATAACGGCACAGCTCGCACGCTAGATTTGGTTTTTCTTTGACTGAGCTGATTAGGCCTTACCCATAAATGCGGAATATCATGATCTAGAACACAGTCATCTAATCTTGCAAACACAGGTTCTGACAATCTCATCCCTGTGTTCAACTGAACTAGAGCTACTAATCGATGTGGCGCATGAAAACCTATTAAAGAGTTTTTAACTTTGTGAATGAGTTCTGAGGTTACTGGGATTAGCTTTTTCTTATCATTGCCTTCATTTGGTATTCTCAAAGACCTAAATGGACTTAATCGATCAATATCTAAATGCTTAAACGCCATATTGAGCATGGCGTTAAGACCACCGACATGTTTTCTAACAGTAGATGTCTTTAATCCTTGCGCTAGTTTAATGTCGCGGTACTGAACAATATGCCAATGCCTTAGCTCATCCAATGGCAGATCGCCAAAGACCTCTAAGAAATATTGGTAATATCTCGCCAAATCCAATTGAAACTTTATTTCATTAGATGCAGGACTCTCTTTGCTATAAATCTCATAAGCAGTGGTAATCGTAGGTCTAATTCCCTTAGATGTATTGCTCATGTGCTTAGCTATTAAATCAGCAAGAAATTGCTCTTCGAAATCGATACCATTGACTCTAACAATTCGATCAATGCGGTGTTTTGAGGTTTTGATTAAATCAGTGTGTTGCATATCGTTACCCAATTAAGATGAGCAACTAAAATAAACTGATTAAAACTAGAAAGCTGCTCGTGACGAGCTAATTTATGGTCTTTTGGGAAGAATGGGCAACCAAAAAAGACTAAGCCGAAGTCAGTCTTTCTCTCAATATCTGAGCGATTTTATGTTCATTGCCTTGAAAGGCTTCTTTCATTGCATCAAACAACTCATCTTGCTCAAGATCAGAGTAATCCAAATCGTATCCAGCATCTCTGCAAAGCTGAGTAATAAAAGCACGCTGAGCACGACCATTACCTTCCCTAAACGGATGAAGCACATTGATTTCAGAAAGATAGTGGGCAGCTCTTAGAGAGAAGTCATCAAGACTTAACCCTTTAAGCTCGTTTTCTTTTTTTAGATTTGCGAAAAGCGTCTTTGCAGCAGATTCGATGTATTGAGCATGAGCAAATCGGCTGGCGCCTCGGCTAATATCCACGGTACGAATTTCACCAGCCCAGTCATATACGTCTTGGAAAATATGAAAATGTAATTTCTTGAGATGATCTAGATCGAAATGACCTTTGATTGGCTTTTCTTGTAGTTCAACCAAACGAAGCGCTGTTATCTCAGCTTCATACTGATCTAGTTGATCTTGATCTTTTAAACTTAACTTATTACGAAGAACAGAACTGCCAGGATAGCAATAGATATCCTCTACGCTATAACGAGACATATCTTTGTTTTGTGCTCTGAATGATCTCAGAAATGGTTTTTTTGCCTTGGCTATAAGCATCAAGCTCTTTTTCGAGCGTAGTACTTACACGCATACCTTCAATTCGCACTGAAGCTACTGCATTGCCTGCAAAAATTCTCTTAGAAGTGATCTTGATCGATTTTTTCATAACAGCCTGTATTTTAACACTTATTGAGTATTTTTAATACCGAATCAGTAGAATTATCATACACCAGTCTAAATATTGAGTGTCAAAAGATTTGACGCCCTAGTTGAAAAGTCGGGAATCCCGACAATATGGTGTGTAGTTGGTTTGTATTGAAATTACAGGCAATAAAAAAGGAGTTAGATCTCTCTAACTCCTTAATTATATTACAGAATACTTGGTGGGCTGTGCGGGGATCGAACCCACGACAAACGGATTAAAAGTCCGCTGCTCTACCAGCTGAGCTAACAGCCCTAAATCAGTTCACTTATAAAGCGTTCTAATTCGAAGGCCGCAATTATGCTCAAATAAAACGGCCAAGTCAATCAAAGTCTAGCGTAAACCAGGAAATTTTCCTTGCATGGCACGCATCATTTTACCCATGCCACCTTTTGAGAACATTTTCATCATCTTTTGAGTCTCTTCGAACTGATTCAAAAGTCTATTAACATCCTGTACTTGCACACCAGAGCCGGCTGCAATGCGGCGTTTTCTGGTGGCTTTGATGATTTCAGGCTTGCGACGTTCTAACGCTGTCATTGAATTGATAATGCCTTCAATGCGGCGCATGGCTTTGTCGCCATCTTCGTTATTCATTTTACCGGCCATGCCTGATGACATTTGAGCCGGGAGTTTATCCATAAGGGCGCCAACGCCGCCCATCTTACGCATTTGCACCATTTGCGCTTTAAAGTCATCCAGATCAAAGTTTTTACCTGACTTTACTTTGTCCGCTAATTTCTTAGCCTCTTCTAGATCAACACTTTTTTGTGCTTGCTCAATAAGTGAAAGCACATCGCCCATGCCAAGCACGCGTGAAGCCATACGTTCTGGATGGAAAGGCTCTAAACCATCGACTTTTTCACTGACACCAATAAATTTAATAGGTTTACCTGTGACATGACGGACTGATAAAGCAGCGCCACCACGTGAATCACCATCTAATTTAGTTAGGACAATACCCGTAAGTGGCAATGTTTCGCCAAAAGCACGTGCGGTATTAATCGCATCTTGACCTTGCATGGCGTCGACCACGAATAGGGTTTCAATTGGGTTGACCTGTTGATGCAGGGCTTTGATTTCAGCCATCATGGCTTCATCAATGCCTAAACGACCTGCGGTATCGAAAATTAACACGTCATAGAAGAAACGTTTGGCATGGACCAATACATCACGCGCGATGTCT
>JACCDV010517983.1_pt1 | contig 15688 bp, 6 predicted proteins | sample 7446131 | NCBI WGS metagenome assembly JACCDV01 (sample SAMN15323448, study PRJNA562643) | freshwater metagenome | isolation source: river surface water | place: USA:Blue River Watershed | collected 2017-08-17 | reverse complement strand
GATTTTACATTAAGATCGAACAGGAATTATTTACCAATATACACTTCATTAATACTATTGATTTTTATGTTTATTTAGCTAACTTGTTTGTTTTCAAATTTTTTTATGGGAGATAAATTCGAAAGACTTTATTTTAAAGCACTTTGGTGAGAAAAAGCTGATATGACTGCAGCTGATTTCTATTGTTTTGTCACATTTTCCAACTACAAGATAAATTCTGTATTTTAGACGTTTATCCTGTTGATTTTCCAACCAGGCATCAAGCTGGCTTCTCCACACACATTTTGGGACTGAGTAGATTATGACTTTCCATTGAAAGAAGCTCGAAATGGACGTATCTAGCTAAAAGTCTTCTTTGCCTTGTGTTCTTTTTTGAATAGGGTTATGGGACATTGCCCAAAATAATGTATTTGGCAAATTATTCCTAAGTAATTTTAACTGTTGATTTCTTTTATCATTTCTGGATCTGAATAGCAAGAGGGTCGGAAAATGTTGTGTTTTTATTAAGAGTATTGATGCTTACCGAAGATGAGATCAATCCAAGAATGGAGATTTTCACTCACATAATCACTTTACAAAGCTGCTCTCATGGTCACTATAAATTCTTAAGCACTCTCAGCCCAAGGAGGTAATTATACATCATTTATTTCAGATCCACATTGTTTTAGGCCAAACTATATATTGCCGACATTTTTAAGAAAGGCAGGCATGTAATAAAACTCAGGTATGCACTATTTGACATCTGAACAATTAGAAACATTTATCAAGCTCTACCAAACTTGCCCCACTGAACTAAACAGTCTATCGGCAACATCCCAGTTTCCTTTCTGCATGTCCCTGTCTACATTATTAAAATTGTACGTAATGAGCTATATGGCTAAAGACGGATGAGATAGTAAAAGATAAATAGAGAGGTAGAGTAATGAGATCCATAGATATATTTTTATCCTGAAAAGTTTTTTTACGTACCCTTGTATTTTTCCATATTTTTTGCCAATTTCTTCGAATTAATGGCTCCAATAGGCTTACTTAGATCTCTATAGCTAGCATGGTTGGTAAGATCTATCTTCTAAGTATGATAATCCTGAAGAACCCAGGGGAAAACATAGTATTGATTCAAATCATTATATGTCCTTCCACTGTACTTATTGCAAAGCATGAGATAATCAAAGTTCGAAATGTGCCCTTCAGTCCACTTTTACATGAATTTACATTCCTCGAACTATTTAGCAGGCTATCTTATAATCTTTACACCTTTGAACAATCTCTCAATAGATTTTATGTGTGAAGCTAATAACTATTTTTGGTAAAATGAGATAAATCTTGAAGTATTGTTCTTTAAAAAAAATTCGAGGGAGTTGTTTGTTATCTGATTGAACCTTCTATAAAATATTTCAACAGTTTCTTTAGGATAAATTTAAAATCTTATTTCTTCCTTCAATAGATTATCAGGTGGATTTCCCAGCACAAGATACTATAAATTTTCCGAGATAGGTCTCTAGCATCTAGATTGAAGGACAAGCTTGTTTTTTTCAACATAAATTTAGCAAAAATATGAGCCTTCTCGAGTCACAAGCTCACAATAGTGTTTATTTTTAGGGTTTAACTAAGTTTATTAAATTTAGGGCATTTCAATATGTATATTTTATTCTTCTAAGGCTTATGGTCTATCATATTCTTCAACATTACCCTCTTCTTCCAGGATATAGTCTTACTAAATCTCTCTTGAAAAGTATTATCTCATATATAGGCTTTATTGATTGTTTGGATGGCGGGTTTGATATTACTGCTTGATTATCTTCAGAGTCACAGGACAAGTCATATTTGGCAAGGTATTCTCTAAAATTTTTAGTACTGGAGGTTTGGGGGAAGTGTACGGCTCAATCTTCTTAACCTTTCTTATCTTTTATTACAAGCATATACTGCCCTAACCACTCATCTCTGTCTTTTAATTTTTCAGAAATTATTAGTACAATTTTGAGGCTTATTTGCATATCCTCAATCGGCTGGGATTGGTGGCATAGGCAAGCATTGAACGATTCTTCAAGACATAATGAGTATGAGTAAGTTAAACTATCCTTATGTCTTTGGCCCTTTAACAAAAAAATGTGGATATTTTTCTACATTCTTACTTTTTGTACCAGTTACGACAATCCATCCTGATAGCTTCAAATATCTTAGACCTTCTGGTAGCTTAAGAAAAATCTTCAGTGCCTCGCCGGGCTTGATTTCTTCTGGCTGGAGAAGAAGGGGCATAAAACTAACTATCTCTAGCTGCAACATTGTTAAATTGAGGGGACTGCAGCCTCATTGTATTTTTAATAGGAGATAGAGCAATTTATTCTTAATGTGTTCTTGATCGATTCAAGTGAATCAGGTGTTTATTTTATAATTTAAGCTTAACGTGATCGTAATTTAATATCTCATAGGATTCACTATTGGAAATTAAAATCTATTTGCCTATCTTTTGATTATTATTGCTAGCAAGTAAAAAACAGTGTGAGTATATTTTGAGAAGCTACTCGTCAATTTTATCAGCGTTTTGTTGTAGGAATTCAGCCATGCTCATGAGGAAATAATCTACTATGAAGCTATTCAAATCGACTTATTAGCTTACACTCACCCCATATGCATCATCTTATTTTATGTAGTACTACTTATGGCTCTCAGTTACTTCACCAACATATGCTTCAACCATGTTTCTCTATTTAGAAAAAGGAATGACTTCAACGTTTCCTTTTGTTAAAACTGCGAATTACTTATCGTATTAGTCAAGCTGAGGTCGAGGGCTCATCAAGAAGTATCTGATCAAGTTTTAATAGTTTTAGTTGGGGGTTATTTTCATTAGTTTTAAGACAATTAGTACGCATTTGAAGTATATTCCTCCTTTTAGCTACATGAATTTGGGACTTTATTCTGCATTTTTGATCTTCTTGATGATTTTAGCAGTATTAGTGGTTCCTTTGGTGCAGGTGAGTTTGGGATAGTTGTAAAATAGTGGCTTTGGTATTTTAGTGGTTTTATCTAAGGTGACAATGATAAACTACAGGTAATAATGAATGCTATGAATAACTTCTTTGCATGATTAAAGTTGAAATTCTGACTGGTACTAAACAATAAGTAGTATTTAAAAGAGATACTGAAGGAAGATGCTCGCTTGCCACAACTTTAATCTCTTAAACTACTCCCCTTATATCAATGCCTTCAATAAATGCCAGTTCTTCTAGCATTTACATCTGTACTTTATCATGAATTATAAAAAAGCTCTCTTCTGGAATTTACATATAGCCTTCATCGAACATTCGTAAATTTGTACAAAAATATCTTTTTTATCACTATTTTTGACACTTCCGTATTTAGCTATGATTTCTTCACTGACTTCTATGATGAAATTGAAGTATATTTCGGAGTTAAAGAAATTCTAAAGCTAATTTTTGATTTTGTATTAGTGAGTCAAGAGCGTAGGTTTCAATATTTCTAAGAGCTGCAGAAGATACTTGAGTAAGTCTTATCTTTATTATTATTCCCCCACGTTCTTATTGAGTATTAGCAGCTAAAGGTACATATAATATATCCTAAAGCTATACTTGTTCTCGAGAGCACTCAAAGATTTGGTCCGAGATCGGAATATAAGCTGCTGGACTTAGGTTATTAGCCAAGGAATCAGCTAGTTTCTGGCTTATGGCTCAATTATCTTCACTAACTATTTTATTTGCTCAAGACTTATCGGTCGCCCTTATTGATCGAAACTGGGATTCTGAGAGTAGTAATGAAGAAGGTCAAGTTTTGATTTCATAGTGCAGAAGGGAAAGATTTCGTTAATGCAGTGAGTTTCGATGAGAAATTTGGATCTTAGCCTGTTTTAAATATACTTTTAGTTTTACACTATGTTCAAGAACTCAATGGTCTTATGGAGAAAAGTACTTATATATTTCTAAAACAGCTCAGACTATTTAGCCATTTAAACGAATTTCTTAAACTTCATCCCTAAAACATTACCAATCAGTCCATGATTACTGAGGATGGACTAGCAGATTTCGAAAAAATATTAGTGCCGTTTGGATATTTGCAAAGACAAATCAAATAAGACAAGCTTGCTATTTTCAATCTATCGAAATTATGGCTTCAAAAGCATCAATTTTAGAAACGCAGTTAGTTTTTGTCTGGTCTATTCAGTAAAGTTCAACCAAAAGGGGATGGGGAGAACTGCAGATGCAAGAAGAGAGTAGACTCCCACTGGACGATATCTTGATTATTAGCTTTATAAGCACTGCTCAAGAGAATTATTTCTGATTCTTAGATGCTATGAAGTAGCTACAATTGTATTGAAGACTTGAGTCATCACCTTCAGCTGGCTTAAATGGCTTTGTTAGTTCTATCTCAACAGCTTTGTTGATATTCTAAAAAATATTTCATAGGCAAAAGGTAGGGTCATTTGAGGAAAGTTCCTAAGGATTTCTCCAATGCAACAAAAGGCGTGATCGTAATCGAACTTGAACCGAAAGGGCTGGGTGACAAGTTTATTTAGTGCTGCTATTTTTACTTACCAACGGTTCAAATTATGAATGTGATTGCAAAAACTTGGAATTTCCCCAGGAAGGAGTCCATCTGCAAATTTAATATTTTTCAAGATCCCATTCTATCGGCAGCCAATCCTAATTTCCTCAACATGACCATCAAAAAACTCTTACGTCTAATACTGCATGATCTTAAGGTGAAATTTGATTTGTTTAACTTGGCTTTAAATTTTGATCTGGAAGTCTATTCCTTCAGGTCTCTTCTTCAATGATTTAATATTATGCTACTTCAAATGTTGCCTACCTTGAAACTAATGATTGCCTTTAGATTCCATAATTATTCTATCATTACTAATTGATATAAAGTATACTCTTTCCTTTGTAATGATACTCACATGCCAATACATCTACATATTGGAGTTTCTTAGGAAAGCTCCACATACATTAATACCTCTCTTTGACACCTAGTCCCCTCGCCACTCGATTGCGATCTTATTACATGACATGCTGATGTACTCTTCAGGTTTTGATGTATCATAGTCTATCAATCTTAGAATCAATCCCCAAAGCATCCTTATCGATTATATTTTATTCTTCATTTTTCTTTATTTGAGGAAAGGATAGATCTTTTTTATTTCTCGGAATATAAAGAAATAACAAAGATTGGCACATTCTGATCTATTCATATTTTTACTCCATTACTCCATGATCTTTATAAAGTCTTTTTGGAAAGAATCATCATTAATAAATAAAGAAAGCTCATAAAGAACTGCGACGGACTCCATTGAAAACGTCGATATTCTAAAATACTAAGATTACTCAATCATCCTCGATAAGAAGGAAATATCATAGAGCTTTTTCTCATAGAATATCGTTTACAAATGGATGGAAAATTACAGTAATGCTTGCAGGTATAACAGTACAGAGGATTTATTTTTGAGAAGAGTAACTAAGTATTAAAGATAAGTGAGGTACGTAGACTCAGGATTAATAACTTTTTCGAAATGTTTGGAGAAATAGGAAAAATTCTCTAAAGGAAGTTTATCTCCAAACACTGCATGCATAATAAGCATGTATCTAAAGACTACTTAATCAAAGATATTATTGGCCTCTGCTACTTTCAGTATAATCGAATAGAATTACATACTTCGAATAAGGGAATCTCCTTGAATCTAGCTATATTAACAAAAACTTACTTTTATTATGCAAGAACTAATGTTGATAAAACTAGGGTAAATCTATAGTGACTTGCTGCAAAGGACATCCACAATTATCTTTAGATAAATTTTGTAAGGCTAGACGTTCGAGTGGCAGCATACAAGCCAGTCTTCAGTGATAAACGGGTGTGAAGATTTCTTAGCGCATACCTTGAAAGCACTCAGATCTCTCCTCTTCTACAGAATGATAGATAGTAGGGATAGATGAATATTGAGGTTTTCCCTTTGTATAGCCTCATGCAATTTTTTAATGTTGTTTGAAGAGATTATATTTGCCTCCTTAATAATCATTAGGTCTATCTTCTCGAGAGGGAGATTTTGATCAAGGTAAATTTCAAATATGAAGTTAATGATTTGAGAATGGATTCTATTGCTAAACTCATCATATAGGTCATAGTAAACACGTACAAACTGCTCTTTTCTTTTCTTTTACCCGTTTTCAGCCAAGAGTAAATTGAACCTTTGTATATCGTCATCTAGAATATCTGCGCCTGTTGCAGTAAGGGACCTGATGAATATTAAATCAATAGTAGCTAGATTCCTTTTCGTTTGGCTTTCTATAAGTATATCAAAGACTAGTTTCTTGATTGAAGGAAAGAGCTTGCAGTTGACCAGTTCAATCAAAATATCAAAATGCCTTATGAGCATCTAGTTATTAACGTTTAGTGAGAGCAGGTTTCTACTCATTTTGAGGAGAGTGGAGTGGTATTCAAAATCTAGCTTGCTATAGTCAATTAAACTGCGAATGTATCTATTTACCAAAGAATCATCGATATCACACCTATACTCATTGCCTAGATATAGTCCTTGGTTGCTGTCCAAGCAGCAATCCATCCACTTCAAGGGGAGCATCGAGGAACGATTAAAAATGAGTAAATGAGACACCACTGACAAGTAATCTCTCAGTCCTTCGAATTATTCTTCTCGCTAGCATTATTCAATCAGTAAGCAGGCTGCCCTTAAAGCTCTGTTGATATATTCCTTAGATGAAAGTTCTACCTCATCCGGCTATTTAACATACTTTCCGTATACTGAAAACATGAGGCATAAAAAAATACTATGAATTTGATTATTGTTTTCTTTGTCCTCTGTTGTCATCGGCTTTATAACTTTTTTATTTTTTCTGACTTACAATACGATTGTTAATAAATCAATAAGAGGGTTAAGTTTGACCTTTGTCATGAGAGAATTAAACTCTTTGGTGCGAGCGTACTACTGATAATACCGCAGTATAGCTTGGCAAAAGACTTGACAGTGAAAGGTTTTTTCTGTTAAAATTTGGAGAAGTGAATTATGGTTTTTGTTTACGAAATGTTCTAGATTGATTAGGCTGAGACTTTTAATAGAAAGCTCTTCCATTTGTTTGCCCAAGAATAGAATGATTGATGGTATTTGTTCGAATGTCACTTCAGGATAAGGATGAAGAAGGAAGGGGTTAGAAAGCTGGAATCTAAGCTATATTTGATCTATATGTACGATTTGAGATTGAAGTGACTGCTTAATAGTTGTAATTTCTTTCGAAGTATACTTAGTATCGAGCTTTAAAAGCAATTTTAGAAATTTAAGGTCTCGGTAGAGTATTAATGACATTTATTTATATACAAACCTAATTATTTCATCATTATATCCATATGGATCTATATCACACGTAAGCTATATACTCAAAAAGACATTTCCTCGATAATTACAATCTTTGTTCACACACTTTCACTTGAGCTTTGGAGAAAAAAAATTAATTATTCGACCGAGTTGTTTGAAAGTATCTTTGAAACCATCACTGTGATAAATCAAGCTTACTTGCTTTAGAGTTGGCTGGAATAATTGTTTGGAATTATTGAAACAAAAGTTTGGAGAAAATAAAAGTTTGATCAAATAGTAATCTTCCTTAACTTTCATAGTAAAAAATCAGGGCTCATAATATTAAATGTATAGTTATACCGAACTAATTAATTTAAATTATAGAATTCGGTTTGTGCTATATAATTTCGTTAAAGTTCAAATGCCACACTATCCAGATGAGATCGAATACTCAGATAAGTATATGGATGACTACTATGAATATCGCCATGTTATCCTCCCCAAGGAAGTCTACAAGAAATTACCAAGAGGACGCCTACTCACTGAAAGTGTATGTCATCTTATATTTAGGAGTGGCGATCGTTCGGGGTTCAACAATCTAGAGGATGGATGCACTATGAACTCCATAAACCTGAACCTCATATCCTTCTCTTTAGGAGGGCGAAGGGAAGCGATCCTCAGACAGGATTACCACCACCTGGATTCGTTGCCCCTCCTGATGCCTTCGTTCATTGAAAGTGATTTTAATCATCTAATCTTTTGCAATTATTCTTCACCCTAAAACTACCTGGAATTTTGTTACTTAAGAAATTAGAAAAAGAAGAAATTCTGAAGTGAATGAAAATGAGCAATACTAATCAATTGCTTCATTCTTGTTTGAACGATATATTTTGCTGGTGTTGTGCTCAGGGATTATAGTATTTTTGAACGTTATAATTGAAAAAATACAATGTAAGAATAACTCAAATAATTCTGCCGATAGAAATCAATTTAGCTCGACCCCACTTTGACCATCTGCTAAAACATAAAGCAGATCCTTGCCGATAAGGAGAGAATAATTGACAACTTATCATAGCAGTTAGCAAAGAGTAAATACGAATTGCTAAAAAGTGAGAAGCTGGTAAAAAGTTTACAAGATAAGATTAATCAAATAGCTCCAAATATCAGTAATACAGGCTCCAATTTCATGATGGCGTCTTAATTCAAGGCGCAGTTCGAAGAGTTCATTACCACCATCCTGCCGACCTCCCTCTCCTCCCTTACAGATAGGCCACATCTTTTCAGTAAATGCACTGAAGATATCTTTGCGTACACTTATACCTCGATTACGGCCCAGGTCAAAAATATCTTGGGCTAAATCTGCTCGATACTCAAAATAGACCATTTGAAAGGGTAGTAAAACGACTTATAGAATAAGATTAAACTAAACTTATTAAAAATTCTTCAATAGTTTTGGATGCATATCTTACCTTACAACTAAAATGATTGCTTAGAATATGCTTCCGAATCTGAGATAGTTTCTTCCTAGTTACTGGACTAGATGAATGAGTTGATAAAAAATGAAGAATACGGAGAAATGCAAAAGCAGCTTTATACTTTATGTGTATATATGGTCCTACAGGAAAAGGAGTGGGAGTTTATTAACTTAAATAGTAAAGAGCTCATTAAATTCAATAAAAAGTAGCATACATGCATTGACGGGTGGGTCAAGGAAGGTTCACATGCCCTGCTTGTACTAGGAGGCCTGAAAAAATAGGGGCACACCCATCCTAATTTGAAAAACTATGTTATACCAATATCGTAAGAGGAATAACTGGATTACAAAACTATCACTTTAAAGAGAAAATAGGATAAGAAGGGAATAAACCAAAGCGAGAAGCTTCTCAGTCCACCCAAACTCTATATCTAAACTCCTGATTAGTAGAAAGAAGTATAAATTCTAATGCCTGTTTTTCAAAACTCACAAGTGATTACCAACAATAAATCAATATAGTTTCTGAACAACAAATAAAATATTCCGCATCACATGAATAAGAAATCAAAAAAGAAAGATAAACTAAAATTTTCAGTCGACTCGAGTTTAAATATGCACTAAAAATCACCGAGTAAGAGACACAATGAATAGTTTATAAAGAATAAGAAATATGACTAAACTATTAAAAGTAAAAAGAATGAGACATAATAAATAGATTCCAAGATATTTTTGATAAAAGAGGAGCCTAAAGGGAAGAAGAAAAGTTTGGCCGTTTCAAAACATTATGATCTGAATTAAAATATCATTCCTAACAAAGAAAAAGATATCTTAGATTTACCCATGACCAAATAACCCAACCCTAAGAAACGCCCTAAAGCAAACACTAGCCGAAAAAATAGTGTTGGTAAAATAGTCAATCAAAATCATATCATCAATGCTGACAAGGAAAATACACAAATCAACTCTTCGAAGAATAAAAACAAGGAAAAAGTATACAAAGACATCATTAAAGAAAAATTATTAGATGAAAAAATTGGAGAAAAGACTCAGTATTCATTAAATATTTTGTTCCCTAAGCCTAGAACAGATCGCGAAAAGAAAAAATAAGAAAACCGCCCGTTGAAGATACAGAATAATACCAATAAGCTCCGTGAAAAGTATATTTTTTGATGAATTAGACTAAAAATAATAAATATTAGTTCATATCATTTAATTTTATTGTTCTGACTCATCTTTTTGGAGACATTTAGACGGTTAGTATGTGACGTAAAGACCAATCTCTTTTAATTTCTCTAATGTTTGGGTGAGCTTGTCGGAGAATCTTCAAGATCGCTTATCTTAATGGTTTCTGCGTTTCTCATTGATTAGCTTGTATTTGGCAGAAGCCTTGAAATCTTTTTATTCAAGTTAGTGATTTTCTTATTTAGTTTCATTTGCTTAGGCATATGCTACTCAATATTTAAAGAGTTATCAAGAACCTTACGCGATTAAAATGCGCTTTTGAGATTCCTCTTTCGAAGTCCTTATCTAAGCCTAAGCAACTTTTGATACTTGTCTCCATCTGAGTCAGCATTTTCAATTTTTTATTGAACTATTTTCATCTTGGATGGCGTTTTTTCTATTTTCTGCGACTGCAATCGGAGAAAACTTTGAATATCTTTATGTCTGTGCTTTTTTTCTTCTTTATTTTATTCGTAAGAGATAACCAAACTCCAATTGACTGGTTAGATTGTTGAAGCAAATTAGTTGTATAATACACTATTTTTCTTGTATTTCTCTTGTAACATTTTGTTGGACAGCAAGCTTGAGTTTTATTCGTTAAAATAAATGAAGTCTTACGATACTCCTTTAATGTTTTTTTCAATAAAATTTACTTATTTCTTTCCTGCAAGCTGTTACACCTTTTTCTTTTCGTACTTCCTCAAATTATTATGAAAATTATTAGATTGTGGTTCTTTTTTTGACGGATTTTTTTATAATTAAAGTGTATGAATGGGAACATTTTGAGTGGCTTTGGCATTCGCTTCACCAGATTAGATTATCAAGTTAAGCATATTTGATTCCTCTGCATTCCAAGGCTTCAATTCCTCCTATTTGAACTAATATTTTTGAGGGTGTTTGCTATAAAAAATCATTTTATTTATTATATTAAAGTTCAAAAAAGACCATGCTACAATGGTTGGTAAACATTATTAAGATTTAAACATCATTTATGACCTGTGTATTTCAAGTGAATTGAGGAATATGTGTTAGCTTATATATTTTTCTATTTCAGTCCCTACTGACCAGCTTTACGATATTTCATTTGGAATTTCTATTTGTTCGGCTTATCAATCCACTATAGTTGCTTTTTAGCTTAACAACCAACTTTATAGTGCTTTTTTTACACGTTTTTAACAAATTTTTAAGCACCAATGTTTTCAATATTTTAGCTTATTGATGCTAACATGCTTACACTATTGTATTGAGCCTAATTTATTCTTTTTCTATTCATAGTTATCCCTAATTCTTGGGAAGATCTCTAAACTAAAGGATATTGTACTTGATTGATAGGCTTCAAAGGAGATTAAGAGGCCAAATGTGAAAATTCTCCAACCCTTAGAGACCTCTTTGTTATGCAATCTTCGAACATCGTCACTCTATGTGCATTTCTATCCGTCTTTAAACAATATTTTCGATCAACTTCCTGAGTTTGCGTAAGCATATTGATAGTGGTAGCTTTATGCAAAAATCTTTTTGGGAATTTCAGGGGGTAAGGATTGTTAAAGGGATTGACAAGCATATGCACCTTTGGTGCTTGCTGATGATTGAACTTTATGAGAGGACTTGAGTGCCTCTAGGTTGAACTAGGCTTGGTGAGATCTGAAGAGTAGGATCGAGATTTAATCATTTTGTTATTAAAGGTAATAAAATATTCATTACTGGCCAAGAATTAGGGCTTTTATAATTTATCAACTTATGGGATTAGAGAACGAAAAATATTCATTCATATTCAAAACTGCAACCTCTTCATATTCACATACTTATCAACAGTTCGAAAAAGATTTTCTTAGCACTCTTGATAGCAATTGTAATCTATTCGTTTCCAATATCTTTGATGTGCAAGCATTGAATGTTGACAAAATCGATCTCGATCAATGCTTTGTCCCCACTTGTAAACCATGTCCTTAAGTAGATTAAACCTTCACTGCGAAACAGCTCCCTTATCTTTGTCCTCTTCTGAATGATGAACTTCTTCAACATAGCAAAATTGAGAAGAAGATCTAAAAGTTGAAATTTATCATAGAGTATTGTATTTATCTTGGCTTAAAGAGAGTTGCTATTAACTTTAAGCTATAATAAGAGAAGAGTATATTTGACGCTATTTCTTAGGTAATTATTAGTAAATATAGCTTTCTAAATATTTTCGCAAGGGAAAAATGACTCTTATGATAATAGTCAATATCGCAGGCAGCAGCGAAGAATATCAATAACAGATTTGGCGATCTTTCGTAACGAATAGGAGAAGTTTAAAGCATGAAATAAGTACGTAGCTAGTGCTATAAATCGGAGCCAACTTGCCCGAAAAAAGAGTATATGCTTGATTATGCAGATAATTAAGAAATGGATGGGTGAACATGTCTTCTTCTTATCAATAAAGCAATAGGCTTTCATTATGAATAACAAAGGATATCCAGTTTTGTCTGCAGCTCATGAGCAAATCGTCAAAGAGTTCATGCGCAGGCATACTAGCCTTATTCTTCACCATTAAAACTTAAACAGCACTCAAAATAAATAACCTTACTTTAAGTATCTAGGCTTTGTCCTTTAAAAGCTGGTTGGCTCAGTAACCAATGAGTTATATAGTTGACAAAGAGAGATATCCAGGCACAAACCTTAGTTGATTATCTACAGGCTCCTTTACAACCCTATATTGACAACTTAGATGGTGAAATCTACGATATCTTTGAATTCGACGTCCATAAATACAATTAATACGAAATCGCACTTATAGCAGCTCTTAATTCTTTCAAATAAGACCGTGTTCTTGTTTGTTACTATGTTGGTTCAGGGAAGGGATTGATTTTGTCGAAACTTATGAATGCTTGCAAAAATACAGGAAAGAAAGTGAAAGTTTACTGTGTATAAAAAAATCCATACCCTTTACAAACATTGAAGAGGAGAGTCCAAAGGGGAAAGTGGGGTAAAATAGTTCAGATAGTGCAAGCTGACATTAAAGACTATGTTATGCCATAACATCCAGACATAATATTCTCCGAGCTTCTTGGAGGATTCGGTGATAATGAACTCTCTCCTTAATGCATCAAGTGGGCTTAGAAGTACATCAATTAATATTAAGAAACGCAACCAAATAAACAAGAATAGTACCGGAAAAATATACATCGTTTATAAGGCCAATCACCACTCATATTCTCCACAAACAGCTGTCAAAGGCTTAAAAGGAATCATACTTTACTGTTAACTTTGGCTTATCATACTCTCCCTTTAAAACTCAACCTGTTTGGTCTTTTACTCATCCGATCGCTAAGGAAGACAACCTTGAAAGAAAGGCATGTGTATAATGGAAATTTGCATAAAATATGGTTGTTCATGGATTTGAAGCAACTTTCGATTGCAATTTATTTGAAAATGCATATTTTTCTATTGTACCTGAAACTTTGACTAAAGATTTTTATAGTTGGTTTCCCCTTTTCTTTTCATTCAAAAACTAGGAGCTGATATTGAAAGGGGAGTCAATGGTGATTTAGATCCAAAGAAAATGTACCTAATAAAGAGTTTGGTATCAATGGAGGTACTCAATAAAGAGCATATAGGAAAAAATATCTAAGGAATCTTAGTGGCATAATGAAAGTGGAGATTTATGTATTGCATTAGTTGAGTGATTGTTTAGATGATAAATAAGTATAATTATTATGGATTTGATAATAATGAGTTAATCTAATCACAACATCATATCACGCATTAGTTATTTAATCCTGTCAACGTTCTATTGGGCAATCTTCTCAGGAACTTTATGCTAGAGCTTGCCCATATTATGCTTTATTCTGCCTTACTCATCTTTTTTTGTGTAAACTCGCACTTTGAATTATTGGAAAATGTAATCTTCAAAGACTTACTTCAGCTGATTAGGGTCAAGCTTCATTAACTTATGAATCACTCCTTATTCGTCCCAAAAAATCCTCTTAGCCTGGTCGTCGTAAGCAGTGGAATAGAGAGATCCAAAGGAATCCGATAGCTAAACTCCCATGATGAAGTGGGGAATGGTTGATTAAACATATTTACCACAATGACAATTGGTACCTTTCTCTGAAGCTTTATTGCACTGAGGACATCCTTCATAAAACCATTTCTTGGTTGTTAATCTGTTGACCCAAACATCAAGGTCAGACCTCAGGGTTTCTCCAATAGACATATACTGAATAGCTTCATTGAGTTCTTTCATATTTCTCAAGATATTCCCTGCACTATTATCTTCCTCCTTCATCCTTCTTTCAGAAACCAGCTCATAGGCTTTGTATTCAGACATAACCTTATCTTCCATGGCTTGATATTGATGATTGGCAAGCTGTATGCTTGATCTAATTTTCGAGTTAAGGGTAAGGCTTCCATTGTAGTTGTGGAGAGTAAATCTGCTCATCATAATAGTCTTGCCTATTAGAGACTGATCAGGGTTAATCCTATCTCCCCACATAATAGCGTGTATTCTTTTCTATTGAATTGGGTCAGCAATTACCCAGTTCCATCTTTTTAGCATCTTGTCTCCCTTCATTATCTCCTTGGGTTATTCAATCTAGGCCAGGATTCCGATGATGTCGTACTATTGATCGTAGATTTGCTTGTCAAGAAGTTCATTCAGAGTAATTGCTGAGTCTTCAGTCCTCGCGATAATATTGACATCTGAAACTTATTAGAAGATGGAGTTCATGCTGAATGTTAGTTTGAAAGGTGACATCTTTTCGTTCTTCGTATTGTTATAGCTCTCGTTAGAAATGGTTCCTTAAGAAATTTTATAGATGCTGTTGAGTCTGAGCTATTCTTTGAATTTTTATGCAGCTTCATAGAAAAACACACCTGCGATTTTCACCTATGACCTGTCCATCAGTTCAATATTTAATATCTTTACCAGCTTATCTGAGTTTTTCTTAGTAAACTGCTGAAAGTCAATTTTGGTGATTCTGCATAACAAATGCCAATTCTTTAAGCCAACGAATAATCCTTTGATAGTTTAGTAGTCCTTAACACTTCCATTCAAGGGTTTGGCTGGGGTTGGAAGTCTCATCTATCTCTTCTACTCCTTCTTCACCTACTCCTTTTTTACTTTTATCATATTTTCTGCTTTATTTGAGAGTTCCTTTCTGGCGCTCTCTTGAACCATATTAACATACTTGTTGGTGATATTATGAAGTTCTATTTTATGCATTTTGACTTCTTCTGGGTTAGGAAGTTTGTCAAAGTCCAAGGGTTTGGGAGAGCCAATTTGTTTATTGTATTCACAAATGAGATCTAATTCTACGACACCAATTTTCCTGCCTGAGTCAGCAACAACATGACTTTTGATCCTTATGAGCGAAAACTAGTTTTTTTCTAAATAATATGATTAATACATGGTTTTATTGCATTTTTATCTTTAAAGAAAGCCTTCACACAATGATTTCCATCAGAAAGCAGGCAAGTCAATTTGTCTTTCTTGTCAACCTCTATCTTTAAAACTTGGACAATCACTGACTCCTCTTATGCTGCCGACTCACACAGGTTCTGGATTGCATTCATCCTTATTTGCTGGAATTCTTATTTTAGCATTTTATTCAATATAAATGACCGCGAAAATTACATGATTTGAATTAACAAAATTATAAGTCATATATAAAAGAGCCATTGCTCAGCAACATATAAATTTTATT
>JACCDV010536499.1_pt1 | contig 15693 bp, 10 predicted proteins | sample 7446131 | NCBI WGS metagenome assembly JACCDV01 (sample SAMN15323448, study PRJNA562643) | freshwater metagenome | isolation source: river surface water | place: USA:Blue River Watershed | collected 2017-08-17 | reverse complement strand
GCCCTCACCCGCGAAAGCGCCGAGCTGCTGGGCCTGCAGGCCGGCCAGCCGGTGCTGGCCTTGTGCAAGGCCACGGCCGTGCAGCTGGTCAATGAGCCGGCGGCCGGAGCACCACCGAACCGGCTGCACGGCGTGATCGCGCGCGGCGCGCCGGCCGCGCGTGGCGGCGAGGCCAGCCTGGCCCTGCCCGGCGGCCTGCAGCTGGTGGGCCTGTGCCCCAGCGGGCAGGGCCTGCGGCGCGGTCAGGCGGCCTGGGCCTGCTTCGAACCCTCGGCGGTGGTGATCGCCCTGGCCGGCTGAAGCCCCGCACCGAGCGCCCGGCGCACAGCCCTGCTAGGCTTGCGCGCATGTTCGCTGCGCTGGCCACCCACCCCTGGGCCTACCCGGCCCTGGAGGTTTTGCACCTGCTGGGCATGGCCTTGCTGCTGGGCAACCTGGCGCTGCTGGAGCTGCGGGTGTTCGGGCTGGGCCTGGCCTTGCCGGCCGAGCCGCTGGCGCGGCTGGCCTTGTCGCTGTCGCTGGCCGGCTTTGGCCTGGCTGCGGCCAGCGGCGTGCTGATGTTTGCCACCCAGGCCCAGGAGCTGCTGGCCAACCGCGCCTTCACGCTGAAGATGGCACTGCTGATGCTGGCCGGCTGCAACGCGGCCTTCTTCCATGCGCGCGGCTCGCTGCGCCGGCTCGACCGCACGGCCCGGGCTCTGATGCTGGCATCGAGCCTGCTGTGGCTGGCGGTGCTGGCCTGCGGCCGCTGGATCGCTTATGTGTGAGCCTGTCATGAGACCCTTTTCCCTGGAGTGATGACCATGCAACGACGCCCTGTCCTGCTGGCGGCCCTGGCCGCCACCGCCCTGCCCCGTCTGGCGAAGGCCCACCACGGCTGGAGCAGCTTTGATGTGCAGCGCCCGCTCTACCTCGAAGGCCGCGCCAGCGAGGTGGCCTGGCGCAATCCGCACGCCGAATTCACGCTGGAGCTGGCCGCCGGCCTGCGCCTGCCAGCCGATCTGGCCCAGCGCAGCCTGCCGGCGCAGGTGGCCAGCGTCGACGGCCGCAGCCTGCTGGCGCGCGCCAGCCTGCCTGCGCGCAGCGACAGCCGCTGGCGCATCGAGCTGGCGCCGCTGTCCAGGCTCGAGCAGTGGAAGGTGCAGCCGATTGCGGCCGGTACGCCCGTGGCGGTGCTGGGCTACACCTTTGCCGGCGAAAAAGGCGAGGCTTTGCTGCGCGCCGAATACCTGTTCCTGGCCGGGCAGGTGGCCGGGCTGCGCTCGGGCCCGGCCTGAAAGCTGGGTCCTGCCCGGCTCAGGCCGGTGGTGCGCTGTGCGCCGGCACCTGCTCGAGCACCTTGAGCAGGCGCGCCGGGTCCAGCGGCTTGACGAAGTGATAGTCAAAACCGGCCTGCTTGGACTGCGCGATGTCGCGCGCCTGCCCGTCACCCGTGCCTGCGATGAAGGTGGCCTGCTGCAGGCCAGGCTGCTGGCGCAGCCGCCGTGCCAGCTCATAGCCGTCCATCTGCGGCAGGCCGATGTCCAGCAGGTACACGTCCATCGGGCCGGCCTGCGCGCTGCAGGCCAGCGCCGCCAGGGGGCTGACCTCGATGCGCACGTCATGGCCCAGTGCCTGCAGCCAGTGGCCCAGCATCTGGCCGGCATCGACGTTGTCGTCGACCACCATCACCCGCAGCGGCGGGTGCGGTGCCGGCGACGCGCTGGCCGGAGCGGCCTGGGCCACGCCATTGGCCGGCTCGATCAGCGGCAGGCACACGGTGAAGGTGCTGCCCCGCCCGGGCCCGCCGCTGTGCGCGCGCACATGGCCGCCGTGCAGCTCGACCAGGCTCTTGACCAGTGCCAGCCCCAGGCCCAGGCCGCCCTGGGCCCGGTCGGGCGTGCGCTGGCCCTGGGTGAACAGCTCGAACACATGGCGCAGCAGGCGCGGCTCGATGCCGCTGCCGTTGTCCTGCACGCCGATGTGCGCGTGCGCGCCCTCGCGCCGCAGCATCAAGCCGATGTGGCCGCCCGGTTGCGTGTACTTGGCCGCGTTGTTGAGCAGGTTGGAGACCACCTGCACCAGGCGCACCCGGTCACCGCGCACATGCAGCGGTGCAGGCGGCAGCTCCAGCTTGACCTGGTGGCCGCGCGACTCGATCAGGGGCCGGGCCTGCTCCAGCGCGCCTTGCAGCACCTCGCCCAGCTCGACCTCGCGGCGCTCCACGGTGACCAGCCCGCGCGTGACCCGCGAGACATCGAGCAGGTCATCGACCAGCTCGGTCATGTGCCGCACCTGGCGCTCGATCAGGCGGGCCGAATCGCGCACGCGCTCGGGCTCGTCGGCGGCCATCTGCAGCAGCTGCGCCGCCATGCTCAGCGGCGCCAGCGGGTTGCGCAGCTCATGGGCCAGCATGGCCAGGAATTCGTCCTTGCGGTGGCTGGCGGCCTGCAGCTCTTCTTGCGCGAGCTTTTGATCCTGGATGTCGGTGCAGGTGCCCATCCAGCGCATGCCACGGCCAAATCCGTCTTTCACCGGCAGCGCACGGGTGAGCACCCAGCGGTAGTCGCCGCTGCGGTGGCGCAGCCGGTACTCCTGCTCGTAGGGCTGGCCGGTGGCCACGCTGCGCTGCCAGCCGGCCTGCGCCGCCTGCAGGTCGTCCGGATGCAACAGGGCCGACGGATGGGCATGCGGGCTGTCCAGAGGAGGCATGCCCGTGAATTCGTACCAGCGCTGGTTGAAGTAATCGGGCTGTCCCGCATCGTTGGTGGACCACACCATCTGCGGCAAGGCCTCGGCGATCGTGCGAAAACGGGCGTCGGCCATGGCGCGCTCGCGCTGGTCGCGCTCGCTTTCGCGCAGCAGCAGGACATCAACGATGCTGCGCGCCAGCCGGGCGAGGATGTCGCGCGCCTGCGGGGCCAGCCGGCCGGGCTTGGCATCGATCACGCACAGCGTGCCGATGCGCTCGCCCCCGGGCATGACCAGCGGCACGCCGGCGTAGTGCGTGACCTGCGGCGGCCCCAGGACGATGGGGTTGTCGGCAAAGCGCGGATCGAGCCGCGCATCCTCGATCTCGAACAGACCAGGACCGGCTGCAATCGCATGGCCGCAGAACGACAACGCGCGCGGCGTGCCCCCGCCCTGGGGCAGGCCCACGGCGGACTTCCACCACTGGCGGTCTTCATCGATCAGCGAAATCAGCGCGATCGGCATGCCCGTGACCGACGCTGCCAGCTCGGTAAAGCCGTCGAGCACCGCCTCGGCGCCGGTGTCGAGCAGGCCCAGCCGGCGCAGGCGCTGCAGGCGCTGCGGCTCATCGAAGGGCAGGACGGGAGGCTGCATGAACGGGCCGGTGGTAAGCCAGGAGCTTAAACCGCCTGGGCCCGCCGCGAACAGCTCAGCCGCGCAAGAAGTGGCTCAGTCGCTCGCCGCTGGCGGCGCCGACTGCGGCCCGAGCGCGACCTCGCGGGCCATGTGGCGCAGCTTGCGCTTTTCATGAAAGTACAGCGCCCGGCCCATGGCGTTCTTGCCACGCAGCAGCAGGTCGCGGTCGACCTCGGGTGGCAGGCCGCGCTGGTCGGGCAGTTCCTCGCGCAGGCCGTCGCGGTCGTCGTCGATCAGGTCGGCCCACCAGGCCTGCACCAGCGCCTGCAGCTTCTCGTCGGACTGGGGGTCCTCGGAACCGAAGTCGGCGCCGCTGCCCGGTGCGCCTTGCAGCGCCTGGGCCAGGTCGGCCGCCCGCACGATGACGCGCCGGTCGGCCTCGCGCAGCAAGCGGGCCCAGTTCGGGTCCTGCTGCAGCAGGCGCGGCATGGCCAGCGCCCGCTCATCGGCCAGCGCGCACACGCACAGGCCCGCCAGCTTGGCCGCCTCGATCACCGGCAGCAGGCGGTCATCGTCGCTGCCCACGAGCAGCAGGTCGATGCGCCCGCTGGCGGCCAGGGCCTGGACGTCCGCGGCGAGCTGGCGCACCAGCGCGCTGCCATCTGCATCCAGCGCCACCAGGCGCAGCGTCTGGTCGTTGCAGACCTGCTGGTCGTCGGTGTCGGTGTACCAATAGGTGCGCAGCAGCTGCTGGCGGCCCACGGCGCGGCCCAGCGCATGCTGCAGCAACTCGCCCAGGCGCTCGCGCACCAGCGGGCCCGAGCCCTGGGCGTCGGGTTCGTCGAGACGGGCGATCCAGCGCATGTAGCGCGCATCGAGCAGGGCGGCGGCGCGGCTGCTGGGGTGGGAAGCGGGACGGTGAAAGGGCTTGTCGGAAGAATCCATGTCGCTAAGGTAGAGCTAAGGCAGGTAAGTAGGCCGCCGCACCCGGCGGGTGGGACGGACAGCCCCTATTGTGCCCCTGTGTGGCGCCCGACCCGCGCGCGCCTGGGTGACCGGCCAATGCTAAGCTGCGCCGCGCGCGGCTTGCCACACCGTGCTGCTCTTGCCCCGCGCCGCCTGCCATGACCCGTCCTCCAGCCGCCTCCCCCGCCCTCGCCTGGTACCTGGTGCACACCAAACCCCGGCAGGAAGACGTGGCACTGCTCAACCTCGAGCGCCAGGGCTACGCCTGCTACCTGCCGCGCCTGCCGGTCGAAAAAATCCGGCGCGGCAAGGCCGTGGCAACCACCGAACCCCTGTTCCCGCGCTACCTGTTCGTGCAGCTCGACGCCTCCGGCCAGGGCCAGAGCTGGTCACCCATCCGATCCACCCTGGGCGTGAGCACCCTGGTGCGCTTTGGCACACAGCCGGCCAGGGTGGACGATGCCCTGGTCGCGCTGCTGCGCCAGCGCGAACACGAACGCCCGCTGCAAACCCTGTTCGAACCCGGGCAGGCGGTGCGGATCACCGAAGGGCCATTTGCCGGGCTCGAAGCCGTGTACCAGACCCCCGACGCCGAACGGCGTTCCATGATCCTGCTGGAGATCCTCAGTCGGCCGGTGGTGATGCGGATCGAGACGGGGGCGCTGCGGCCCGCCGATTGAGCGCTTGGGCGAGCGCCGATAATTCAGAGCCAGGGCGTCACGGGGCGCCCACTCCCCGCATGGCAAGACGGAGCATGCCCGGCGGACCTGAACGGAACCTGAAACCCAGGCAGTGTTGACATGAGCGACCTGATACTCACCCTGCTGGACAGCGACGGCACCACCGACCAGGACGGCATCGTCAGCAACTTTCAGTTCAGGCTGGAAGGCTTTGAGCCGCCCACCAGCACGCCCTGGGGCATTCCGCTGTCGCTGCATGTGGTGATCGATGACGGGGGCAGCTACACCTCCGTCAGCAGCGTCCGCAATTTCTTCTCGCTGCCCATCGGCCAGGGCACGCACACACTGCAGTACCGCTTCGTCTTCGAAAGCTACCCGACCTACATCATCCACCAGCAGTCGCCGGTCATCACCTTGTTCAACGACACGGTGGCACCGGCCAAGCCCACGCTGGCCCTGGTCCAGGCACCCTACCCCAAAAGCCTGAGTGTCAGCGGCATCGAGGCGGGGGGCACGGTGCGCTTTTTCAACGGCGACACCGAAGTAAGCGACCGGTTCACGGGGGCCAACGGTGTCTACACCGCCAAGCCCGGCGCCTTCAACGGCGCCGACACGCTGCAGCTGACGGCCAAGGTCATGGACGTGGCGCGCAACCTGTCGGCGGCCTCCAATCTGGTGTCGGTGCGGATCGACACCACGGCACCGTCGGCGCCGATCCTGATGCAAGGCAGCGGCGTGGACGCCAAGGTGCTGACCCTGAGCGGTGCGGAAGCCGGATCCACCGTGCAGCTCTTCAACGGCGCCACCGACGTGACCGCCATGTTCGCCCCAGGCGCAGGGGGCCGCTACACCGCCCTGCCCGGCGCCTTTTCAGGCCAGGAGTCCCTGAGCCTGACCGCCACGCTGACCGATCCGGCGGGCAACGTGTCGGCCGCATCGAATGCGGTCTCAGGCACTATCGACAGCACGGCACCTGTGCTGAACATCACCAGCGCAGCAGGCCTGACGGCCACCACGGTCCACACCGTGGCGGGCACCCTGAACTTGGCCGACAAGGACTTGACCGTCTCCCTCTATGCAGGCACCAGCGTGCTGGGCACGGTACAGGCCGACGCGAACGGCCAGTGGAGCCGCGAGATCACGCTGCCATCCGGCGATGGCCTCCAACTTGTGACCGCCATGGCCACGGATGCCGCAGGCAATGTAGGTACCAGCGCGCCCGCGACCTTCGTCCTGGACACCACGGCACCCGCACTGTCCATCACCAGCCCCGGCGGGCTGACCCGCGAGCGCAGCCAGACGCTCAGCGGCACCATCGGAGCCGGCGACCAGGGGCGCAGCGTCGCGCTGTACGACGGCCAGACGCTGCTGGGCACGGCCGCGACCGATGGCAACGGTCGGTGGAGCCGCACGATCGAGCTGCCGGCGACCGAGGGCGAACACGCGATCACGGCGGTGGCCACCGACGCGGCCGGCAACACCGGCACCAGCGCCGCGACGGTGTTCACGCTCGACACCACCGCACCGCCCACACCCACTCTGGCTCAAGGCGTCGGCGCCGAGGCCCGGGTGCTCACCGTCAGCTTTGTCGAAGCCGGTGCCACCGTGCGGCTGTTCAACGGGCAGGTCGACGTGACCTCGCTGTTCACGCCCGGCAGCGACGGCCGCTTCACAGCCCGGGCCGGCGCCTTCAGCGGCAGTGAAGCCTTGGTTCTGCATGCCACGGCCACCGACGCGGCCGGCAATCCGTCGGCTCCCTCGAACAGCGTCTCGGAGGCCATCGACAGCACGGCGCCGGTGCTGCAGATTCTTGGCGCCGGCGGGCTGACCTCGGTGCGCGCCCAGACGATCGCGGGCAGCATCAGCCCGGGCGACCATGCGCTGCCCATCTCGGTCTACGCCGGAACCACCTGGCTGGGCACAGCCCAGGCCGATGAGACGGGGGCCTGGTCGCTGGCCGTCACCTTGCCGGCGTCGCAGGGCGAGCAGGCGATCACCGCCACAGCCACCGACGCCGCCGGCAACACCGGCACCAGCGCCGCATTGCGCTTTACCCTGGACACCGTGGCCCCGGCCGCTCCCACCCTGACCCAGGGCAACGGCGTCCAGTCCCATGTGCTGACGGTCGGCGGCGTCGAAGCCGGCGCCAGCGTACGGCTGCTCAATGGTGGCACCGACGTGACGGCCTCGTTTGTCTCCGGCAGTGGCGGCACCTACACAGCCCGCACGGGTGCATTCACGGGAACGGAAACCATTGCGCTGACCGCGGTGGTGGTCGATGCCGCCGGCAACGCATCGCCCGCCTCGCCCATCGTCACCGGCCGCGTGGACACGACGGCGCCGGCGCTGGCCATCACCAGCCCCGGCGGCCTCGTCAATTCGTTCAACCAGACCTTGTCGGGCACGATTGGCGCGGGTGACCGCAACCTGCCGATTTCCCTGTATGCGGGCAATACCCTGCTGGGCACGGCCCAGGCCGGCAGCACGGGAGCGTGGTCGCTGGCAGTCGCCCTGCCCGCCACGCAGGGCCAGCAGGCGGTGACCGCTGTGGCCACGGACGCCGCCGGCAATCAAACCACCAGTGCCGCCGTGACCTACACGGTCGATTCGCTGGGCCCCACCCTGGCCAGCGCCAGCCCGGCCAACGGCGCCACCAGCGTGGCCGTGGGTGCGGACATCGTGCTGAACTTCAATGAACCGGTCCAGGCCGGCAGTGGCCGCATTTACCTGCGTGCCGGCTCATCGAACGGCCCGGTGATCGAGCAGTTCGACGTGGCCAGCAGCACCCGACTGACCCTGCAAGGCTCTTCGCTGCGCATCAACCCCACCGACAACCTGCCGGCCGACGGCAACCGCTACTACATCACCCAGGATGCATCGGCCCTCCGCGACGCCGCCGGCAATTCGTTTGCGCCCACCAGCCAGTACGCCTTTTCCACCATCGACCAGACCCGGCCGACCGTCGCCGCATTCAATCAGGCGCAAAGCACCCGCTCCTTCCTCACCTTCAACCTGAGCGAATCGGGCAAAGGAATCTTTGGCGACGTCAACATCTACACCGACGCCGGTGTGCTGGTAACGGCGATGTCGGGTTCCTGGGCCAAAAACGTGCAGGGTAGCCAGTTGGTGATTGCGCTGGGCAGCGCCATTGATACCGCCCGAAGCTACAACCTCAAGGTGGGCAGCAACGCCATCCTGGACGCCAGCGGCAATGCCATGCTGGCCACCACCTTTGCCTTCCGCTGGGACAGCACCGCGCCCACGGTCACCAGCCTCGAGCCAGCAGACGGCAGCACCAGCGCCGCCGCGGGCACGAACATCACCCTGACCTTCAGCGAGGCGATCGCACGCGGGACGGGCACCATCTCGCTCTTTCGGCAATCGGCCAGTGGCACGCTGGTGGAAAGCTTTGCCACAGACACCAGCGACCGCCTCAGCGTCTCGGGCAACCAGTTGACCATCGACCCCACTGCTGCGCTGGAACGCGGCACGGAGTACTGGGTGGTGCTATCGCCAGGCGCCATCAAAGACCTTGCCGGCAACAGCCACGCCGGCCTTTCCAGCTATCACTTCAGCACCGCTGCGCCGCCAGTGCCCGCCGCAGGCGCGCCACGCTTCTGGAAAGACGCCAGCCGCAGCCCCAGCGACACCGGCCAGGCCGAGGCCGTGAACCTCACCGACGCGATTGCCATCCTCAAGATGATCGTGGGTCTGTCGCCCAACAGCGACGCCTCACCCGCCTCGCCCTACCAGGCCATTGCAGCCGACTTCGACCAAAGCGGCGACGTGGGCCTGAGCGATGCCATTGGCGTGCTCAAGGCCGTGGTGGGTCTGAGCGCGCCAGCCCCATCGTGGAAGTACTTTGATGAGGCCAAACTCGGCCCCGCCTACAACGCCGCGCAGCTGCTCACACCCAAAGCCTGGGCTGAAGGCGCGGCGGTGACGGGCACACCGGATCCAAGCGGCCAGGTGGGCTTGGTGGGTGTGCTCACGGGGGACGTTGACGGCAGCTGGACGGCTGCCTGAGCGCTGAAGCCGGCGCTCAGACAGCGGCAAGCTTGTGGCGCGGCCGCGCAAATAAAAAGGTCAGCGGCGAACACCAGTGAAAGCGCACCAGCCGCGCATAAAGGCTCACATAGCCCAGCATGAAGACCACGGTCGCCAAGGCAGCCGCCCACGGACGCTGGCTCAGGCCCCAGGCCACCACCACCGCTGGCACGCTCATCAGGGCCAAAAGCAAGCCGGTGGCCGCGTTTTGCATCGCCCGTACCTCGGCCTCATCGCCTCGACGCAGCCGGCGCAGAACCGGACGCACGACCCGGCGCATCAAGAGGCTGTGCAGGTGCAGCCGGTCAGGCTGGCCCGGGTTGGCCCCGCGCAAGAAGCGCCGGTACATGCTGAAGAGCACCTCCGTCACCGGATGCACACACACCAGCAAGGCGGCAAATGGCGTGACCGACGCGTTGCGCTCAACCAGCAGCACACTGGCCCAGGCCAGCGCAAAGCCGCCGAAGTAACTGCCCCCATCACCCAGAAAGAGCTTGCCCCACGGCCAGTTGAGCAACCAGAACCCAAACACAGCACCCGCCAGGCACAGGCAGGCCAGCGACAGATTCACATCGCCCACGCTCCACGCAATCAGCGACAGCCCGGTCAGGGCCACCATCAAAAAGCCACCGGCCAGGCCATGAAACCCATCGACGATGTTGACCGCATTGGCAATGCCCCCCACCGCAAAAGCGGTAAACAGCACCGAGAACACGGAAAAACTCAACAGCGTGTCGATGACCGGTATATCCAGTGAGGTCAGCGAAATGCCCGTGAGCCACCAGCCCACCACACCGGAGGCCATGGTGGCACACAGCCGAGTCCGCACACTCACACGCTTGGTCAGGTCTTCAGCCAGGCCAAAGACAAAAGCCGGCAAACCCGCGACCAACAAAGCCCCCAGAATGGCCTTGCGCTCTGGCTTGGCCACCACATAGCCCGCCAGCACACCCAGCACAATCGCCAGCCCCCCAATGCGCGGGGTGGGCGAAAGATGTACCTTCTGCACCCCGGCCAGCCCATCGCTGCTGAACCGCCCGTGCCAACGCCGCGTCAGCAGCAGCAACGCCGCCGCGATGAACGAGGCGGCGGCTGCGGCGTAGGCGCTGGGGGGAAGGGGTGGGAGGTTCATGAACCCAAAACAATCATGACGAAAGCCGGTTTTTGCATCCGAGCCCCAACAACAGATCCTTGGGAACCCGCTCCTCGCCATCGCGGCAATTATCTGCAACACAGCAGGAGGGCGGCGTGAGTGTAGGGCTTAGCCCGGAAAATCCCGAGCGAACTCAACAACCTGTAACACGCCCAGGCCCAGCTTGGTCGAGGCGCCCTAATCAATAGCCTTTGATCGGCAGATCACCATGCTGATCTCCAGCGGATGATCCAGAGATGGAGTCAATCGGCTCTAGACATGCCGCCAGACCTTCCAAGCACGAGTTCGATTGACGAGAGGTATTTATCAATCACAACCGTCTCATCAAATTCGCGCTCAACCTTTTCCCGGCCGCGAAGCCCCATGGCCTCACGTTCTGTGCGGGGCATGGAGATCATTTGCGCCATCTTGTCGGCAAGATCCAACGCCTGCTTGGGTTGGCAAAGAAAACCATTTTCGCCATCGCTTACCACATCGCGACAACCTACTGAATCCGTCGTAATGATGGGTCGAGCCATGGCGGCCGCTTCAAGCAACGCCTTGGGCGTACCCTCACGGTAAAACGACGGAAGGACAATGCAGTCCGCCTGTGCGATTTCATCCTGAACGTTATCGCTCACGCCAAGGTAGCGCACGACCCCATCAGCCACCCATTCATCCATCTGCGACTTGGAAATCGCAGCTGGATTTTTCACATCCAAGAAACCGAGCAAACAAAAATCCGCGTGCAGTCCTCTTTTCTTGAGAAGTCGTGCAGCCGCGACATATTCACCAACCCCCTTCTCCCACAGCATCCGCGCAATGAGCAAGAAACGGATTTCGGGCCTTTGAGGCAAGGGTTTCGGTTTAAATCGCTGGAGATCCACGCCGGAACCAGGCAGGCGATCCGTCACAGACTCATCGACCAAACATTCAGATATAAAGAGTTGACGGTCGTCCTCATTTTGAAAAAAAACTCGGCTTGAACGAGCGAGCGCAAACCGATACAGCGTCCTTACCAGCCAATTGAGCAAACCTCGTTTGCTGAACACGGCCCCAAGGCCAGTCACATTATTAATGACGGGAACACCTAAAACCTGTCCAGCCAAGGAGCCATAGACATTAGGTTTAACGGTGTAACCTAGAAAGAGACCGGGTCGCTCCTTCCTCATCAGCCTTATGAAATGCCAAAACAAAAGCAAATCGCGACCAGGGTGTGTTCCCTTGTTGTCCATAGGGAGGTGAACGAATCGGCATCCAAGCGCAGACAGATGAGGAGCATACTCATCCTCAGGCGCTACGGCAATCACTTCGTATCCATGGGAGACCAAGGCACGAATCAGTCCTGAACGAAAATTGACCAAATTCCAAGCCGAATTCAACGCAATCATGATTCTTACGCTCAACGTGCCATCTCCTCACGCCATGACTGGAACATCAGTACATCCCAGAGGTGATACTGCCAATTTCGTCGCCCACTGAGATGCTCCTGCCACATTTGGCGAATGGGCTCTGGATGGAAATACCCTTCTTGCTTGATACGAGTCTGCGCCAGCAGTGACTCCGCCCAGTCCCGAAGCGGCCCTCGAAGCCAATGCCCAATGGGCACACCGAAACCCATCTTAGGCCGCTCCATCAGCTCCTTGGGAAGATAGCGATGCAGTACTTGCCGAAGCAACCATTTACCTTGCCCATCACGGAATTTAGAGTCCATGGGAACACGCCTGGCAAATTCAACGACTCGGTGATTCAGCATCGGTACTCTCACCTCTAGGCTCACAGCCATGCTTGCCCGGTCGACCTTGGTCAGAATATCGTCGGGAAGATAGGTCAGCATATCCCAAAACATCATCTGTTCTTGCATGTCCACCGGACTTGAGTCCTTATATCTCGCCAATCGAGAAGCCGGTTCGTGGGCACCTATTACGAGCGACGCGGGATTCTTCGCGTGCGACACCAGCGCATGATAGTAAGAAAAAATATCGTCATAAACCAGCGCATCGGCGAGCTTGGGCAGGCGATCAGCCAACGATGAAACCTGGAAACGCTTGGGCAGGAGACCTTGAACTCTATCCAGAGCTTGACCGGGCGCTCGCTCAAGCAATCGGGACAGCATGCTGCGCATGGGCCGAGGCACCCTGCTGAGCAGGCGCCAGTACCGGTATCCGGTCACATAGCGGTTATATCCACAAAAAAGCTCATCACCACCATCGCCTGACAGACTTACGGTGACATGTTTGCGTACCAGCTGGCTGACCAGGTAAGTGGGAATTTGCGATGCATCCGCAAACGGCTCGTCATAGATGGCGGACAGCTTGGGAATGACGGCCATCGCCTGATGTGCGGTGACATAAAGCTCTGTGTGATCGGTGCCTAAATACGCCGCAACCTTCTTGGCATGAACAGCCTCGTCAAAACCCGCTTCGTGGAAACCAATGGTGAAGGTTTTGACAGGACGGTCGGACTGCGATTGCATCAACGCGACAATGGTCGTCGAATCAATTCCGCCCGAGAGGAATGCACCCAGAGGCACATCTGCAACCATCTGCTCTTTAACCACCCCGCGAAGAAGACCCTCCAACTCATCCACCAGATCCCCCGCCGGCTCCATGCGAGAGCCGATTTCATTATCTAAATTCTCTCCAATATTCCAATAGCAAATCGCATCGCCAATAGAACGCCCTCCATGTCTTACTGCGACAAAATGAGCAGGCGGCAACTTCAATATGCGCCTATAAACACTCCAAGGAGTGGGGATATAACTAAACCTCAAGAATGACGCGAGTACATCTCGATCAACTTCACCGCACCACGCGGGATGTTCAGTGAATGCCTTGAGTTCAGATCCAAAAAGGAAAGTATCGCCGCTGTGCCCATAGTAGAGAGGCTTTTCCCCCATCCGATCACGGGCCAGATAGAGTACTTGCTCAGATTTGTCCCATAGCGCAAAAGCAAACATCCCAACCAAGCGCTGGAGACACTGTTCGATCCCCCAATGCCTAAGCCCGGCCAACAGCGTCTCGGTGTCGGAATGACCACGCCAGGGGAATGCGCCCCCGACAACATCAAGCGCCGAGCGAAGCTCCTGGTGGTTGTAAATTTCACCGTTGAAGGCCAGCACATACCGTCCGCAGGGCGAGGTCATCGGTTGCGCACCGGCAAGCGAAAGATCCTGGATTGCCAGCCGCCGGTGGACCATCCCGATACCCGAACCACCATCCGTCCAGATTCCAGCGTCGTCCGGCCCGCGATGGCGTATCGCATCGCCCATGCGGCTAAGGACAGTGGGCCAGCCGGACGGATCCGAGGCCGCAAGAGGATCGATAAACCCGGCAAAGCCGCACATCGTTATTTCTCCACTTCGGCAAGCAGTTGTTCCCAGCGATCTCCCACGCTGGCAAGCGATGCCATCCCCGCGACCGCGCGCGTACCCGCCTCGCCCATGCGCTGGCGTCGTGCCGGATCGGCGAGCAAGTGCTCCAATGCCCGTGCCAATGATTCCGCCCGATCTTCGCCCGGAACAACCAAATAGCCACTGACCCCATCTTCGATCAGCTCGTTCGTCCCAGGACAGTCGGCGAATCCGACAACCGGCAGGCCAAAAGACATAGCCTCCACTGTCACCAGTCCAAATGCCTCATAGAGGGAAGGCAGGACAAAGACGTCTGCGGCCCGGTATTCAGCTGCAATATCCTGGGTGACACCGGGCAATGCAACGCGATCCGCCAAGCCGAGCGCTTCAACTTGGGAGGACAGTTCGTCCCGCAAGGGGCCCTCGCCAACGATCTTCAATTTCCATTCGGGATACCGGGCACAAAGCCGCGCAAACGCACGGAGCAAGGTCACCTGATCCTTCTGCGGATCAAGCCTGCCAACGCTCAGTAGCGTGTAGCACGTCTTACCTTCGGCTTCTTTCACCTCAGCCGGCGCCGAGATAACTGGATTGGGCATCACCACCATGCGCCGTCGAATCGGACGTGGATACCGGACGCGGATCGTGTCCGACAGAACGGTCACCTTGCGAAGCAATGGCGCAGTCAGCACAAACAACAAAAGCTCAAGCGGGCGCGAACGATAGTGCTCTGGAACGATGTGCTCGCTACCAACGACAGGAATGCCCAGGCGCATGAGGGCCAGCGCGAGCGGTACGAACATCGAGTGCATGAAGCCGATCGCCACGTCGGGCCGCTCGGAGCTGAGCAAGCTGCGCAAGGATGACATCCGACGCAGCGTCTCGCCCAGCCCGGCTGAACGGGATGCGTCACCAATGGCCAGCGTCACCTGCCGCACACGAACATCCAGCGGGTAGAACGGCAAGCTACCTGGTGGATCAAAGCTAACCACCGTGACCTGGTGCCCGCGCGCAGCCAGTTCGCAGCACAAGGTGCACAGCACTCTCTCAGCGCCGCCCACTGCCCCGTGCAGTTGTTTGATGCAAAACACCAGCTTCATCGCCGCTGCGCCACTTCGTCAATCACCGCATCCCAGAGACGGAAGGTCTCTTCCGGGCAATAGCGCGACGTTTGCGCGCGCGCTGCGCGGCCCATGCGGCAGCGGGCATCCGCATCGGACATCATGGCATCCAGCGTGGCCGCCAGCCCTGTCGGTTCGGTCAGGCGGCCGCTGGAGCCATCCTCGATCAGGTCGCGCACCCCGGCGCAGCCAGCCAGACCCACCGCGGGCAGTCCGTGGGCCATGGCCTCGGCCAGAGCGTTCGGAAAGCCCTCCCACTTAGACGGCATGCAGTAAAGGTGGGCTCCACACAGCCAGTGGGGGATGTCGTCGCGCTTGCCCTGGAAGAACACCCGTCCGGTCAGTCCCAACGCCTGCACTTGAGCCGCCAGGGCGTGCTCGTAGTCACCGTCGCCTACGATATGTAAATCCCACAACGGATGGCGGGCGTGGATGGCGGCAAATGCGTCGATCAGCAGGTTCTGGTTCTTCTGCGCGCACAGCCGACCCACGTTGATGATCCGAAAGCGACCGTCCGGCGCAGGCGTCCCGGGACTGGCCTGCATCGCGGCAGGAAAGACCGGATTGGGTACCACGCGAATACGCGATCGCAGCCAGGCCGGATAGTCGCGCACATAACCCGGAAACTGCACGGTGATGCGCTGCGTCAGGTGGAGCATCAGAAAGCCAACCGACCACTTGGCCTGTTTGATGTGATCGTAGAGCGTCAAAGAGTTGCGCTCTGAACACACCAGCGGCAAACGCATGCCAAGCGCGGCAGTCGCCAACCGGAATAACACGCCGTGGTGGAAGCACACCACTGTGGGTCGTTCGGCATCAAGCAGCGCTTGGCGGATCCGAGCGATCATCTGTAGCCTCTGGAAAAAGCCTATGGGCGCATGCGGCGGCGTGCGCGCCACCTTGTGCCAGCGGATACGAGGATCGAGCTCAAAAAAGGCCTTGGCCCCAGGCAGATCGAATGTGATCAGACACACTTGGTCGCCCCGTCGTGCCAGGTGATTGGCCAACAGAATAAAGTTCTTCTCCAGACCGCCTGCCATCTGATTCAGCGAGATGGCGCACAGTGCAACCGATCTCATACCCGCAAAG